>Ga0315280_10000515_pt1 | contig 71677 bp, 59 predicted proteins | sample YL17G06_40_MG_FD_203697 | JGI IMG/M metagenome (GOLD analysis project Ga0315280, IMG submission 203697) | Sediment microbial communities from Yellowstone Lake, YNP, Wyoming, USA - YL17G06_40 | ecosystem: Environmental > Aquatic > Freshwater > Lake > Sediment | place: USA: Wyoming | collected... | reverse complement strand
GTGGCCCGCACCTGTGTCATACAACGTCGAAACACCCTTGAGTTTCTCTCCGACTCCGTGCGGCGACACCGCACTGGTCAGCCGGCCCTCTCGCTGCTCCAGCGGTAGAGGGGCCTGAACGGTTACGCCTGTTTCATCCCAAAATGTGCCACTTTCGGTACGGGAACGGGCGCGAGGTCCTGATCTTGGGCTCCGGAAACCTCACCCCGGGCGGCTTGCGGGAGAATTTCGAAGGGTACACCATCCTGCGCAGCCGGGCACGCGAACCGATTGATCTGCGTTCTTGGGACAGGTTCCTGGTAAACCATGCCGAGGACATTCGGGGTATCGATGAAGGAGCCCTGGAGAGGGCCGCGAGAAACGTTGTTGTCGGCCGCGGCTTGCGTCGTCGTCGCCCGGTTGAAATCGAGCCCGAACTAGCCGGAGCAGCCGTCGAAGCAGCTATGGAGCAGGGGGAGGCCGCTGCAGCCGCGGCCAACGATCGCGTCCTCGTGGCCCGAGTACCAGCAGCAGGGGGGCGCTGGCACCAGGTCCACTTCAACCGCGATGTTATCGACCAGTTTTTTCGGGTTCAACCCGAAACGACCCAGAGGGTTTATCTCGTGGCGCGACACGTGGACGGCGCCGTTGGCAATCAAGAGGTCCGGCGGTGTGTGTACAGCCATACGAACAAGAACTATAAGATCGAACTTGGTGCGCGCCGGGAAGCTGAGTATCCCGACAATGGTGTGCCGATCGCAGTTTTTCGGGAGCTGCAGGCGCGATCGTTCGAGTAGATGCTGGTTCTTCCAGGTGAGCCCGGCTACGAGAACCTGTACGCTCTCACCGAACACCTTCCGAGCGTGGGCCGAGGATTTCGCCGGGTAATCATAAACGCGGAGAGGCTTCGCGACGCCTGGGGAACGTCTCCACTCTGCCAACGTGCGTGACTGCTCCGCGGAAGGCCCCTCGGCGCGGCCCTGTTATACCATTCACCAAAACATGCTGAGCGGCGTAGGTGTCCCGCTGTCCCATGTCTCACCGAAGCAGTTGAACTTGCATATGCCCCCGGGGAGGTGACGGGCAAGACCGAGGTAACCGTCACGGTGGTGGCCAGCGGGGCGCCGACCCATCGTACGAGTTCGCCCTGGATGCGGTAGCGCCGGGGATCTCCTCCGCGGACGCGACCGGCGTTGGGCAGGGAGCCATACAAATCGCCAACACAGCCATACTCGCGGCGCCGCCCGGACTCTTTCCTGGGGCGCGGGAGCGCCGGGTCTACTCGGTGGCCCGCGTCGTTACCCAGCGCCATTCCGAATCCGAAGCCGACACCCGCTCCACCCGCGCGTGACCTCGGGGCCCTTCGAAGCCGCGCCCCTGGCGCGTCACTCCCCGGCTACACTTCGCCCGCTCCGGCCTCGGCCTGGACCGCGGCCTGCATGCGGGCGGCGTCGCGCTTCACGAAAAAGAAGATGCCGGTGACCAGCAGCAGGCCGGCGGCCAGGTAGACCAGGGAAGCCAGCGCGATGGCCAGGCTCAGGCTCTGGCGCTGCGCGATAATGCCGATCACCAAAGGCGCGCTGCCGCCGCCTGCCAGCCAGCCCATCGTGTTCATGAAGCCGGCGGCGGCGCCGCGCGCCTCCGGGCGAATGACGTCGAACACCGAAGCAAAGATGTTGGCGTCGTACAGCCCCTTGAACAACCCCCAGGCCGACAGGGCCACAATCAGCCAGGCCACCGATTGCGTCATCCCGCAGAGGGCCACGAACGGCGCGCCGCCGAAAACACCGACCGCCCGCACGATCAGGCGGCCACGGGGCGTGCGGCTTCTCAGCACGTCCGCCAGCCAGCCCCCCAGCGTTTTTCTCTTCTACCGCGGCGCCCGCCCGCGCTGGCTTTGCGCTGTGGCAAGATGCGAGAATGAATCAGGCTTCCTGATTACCGCCTATCCGGCGGATACGATCAAGGCGGGAGAGAGGATATGGACCAGATCAAGGTAATCCACGACGTGGCCGGACAGACGTTGACCGTCTGGCTGGACGACCCGGCCCACGAGCATGTTTGCGAAGAGACCGCGGATGAGGTAGTGCTGATGAAGGATGCGGCCGGCCGTGTCATCGGCTTCGAACTCCTTCACTATCGGCCCACCGGCAAGGAGGATGGCCTGGCGGTGGAGACCGTGGTCCGTTCGCATCGCTGAGGATCGCCCATCGCCGTGTCTTCCGAACCGACGATGCGGTCGTGGCTGCGCGCAGAGGTCAGCGGGCTGCTGAAGCGCAAGACGTCGCCCCTCCCGCTGGTGCTGTGGTGCGACCCCGAGAAGGGCTGGCGAGATTTGCTGCGGGCGGCTGCGGAAGGCGGCGCTTTCGAGCTCTGGTCGGAGCGTGAACACGAACTGGTGCTGCGGGAGCGCCTGGCGACATCGCCGCCCGCCCCGCGAGTCGTGTGGTTGCCCGTCGCCCGGGACGAAATCACTTACCTGAAGGTCTTCGAACTTCAGGCCGAACACGTCTGGGAGGAGCCTTTAGTGGCCGCGCTCGCCCGCTTCGGTGTTGAAATCCCGCGCGATCATGAACTAGAACTCAGGCAAATTCTGCCGGCTCACGTGAAAGAGTGGATCGATCGGCCGCGTCCTGGCTGGCGGGAACTGACTCCCGGAAGCGCCAAGTCCGCGCTGGTGGGCGATGACCTTATTCTGGCAGCGCTGGCTAAATTTGGCACTCCAATCGCGGAGATAATTGGCGAGGACCGCACGCGGGTCTTCGTGCGGCGCGTGGCCGAGGACTTCGGGTTTCCGCCTCCGGAGCCGGGCAAGGACGACGAATGGCGCGTGGCAGCGACAGCCAGGCTGCTCGCTACTGAAGCGGCCGTGCGCGTTCCGGCCGATCCGCCAAACGAAGCCGACCGCATCATTGTTTCTGGCCAGTCACGCGACAACGCCCTGAAACTCCTCGAACGCTGGCAGAAGGATGTCGAGTTGATGTCCGCTTTCGAGGAGTTGGCTCGTAGGGCGGATGCCACCACCTCACTGGTCTACTGGGCGAAGAACATCACCGGTACAGTCCCTGCGCTTGCCTCACGGGTCTGCGAGGAGACGCTCTTCCGAGCGGAAACGGAGACCCTCGCGCGGATTGAGGAGTTCGACCCGCTGGCGCGGCGGCTGGAGGAGCGGGAGGCATTCTACACGGCTCACAGTCGCGGTTTCTGGGGTAACCGAGCCGAGAACAAGGTCCCGTGGAACAGCCTGGTATCACTGGGGCGAGCGGCGGCGCTTCTCCGTCAGCAGGTCGATGCCGAGAAACAGTGGATGGCGCCGGGCGACGCCGTGAGTTGGTTTACAACGACGGGATGGGAAGCCGACCGCCAAGGGGAGATTCTTTTCAGCGGCGATGCCGAACTGCCGGCCGCGCTTCACGGCGTGCGAGCGCGACTGCGGCGCGCTTACCTGAGGCATCTTGACCGATCCAACGCTGCATTCTCCGAACTTCTGGCACACTCGGGGATCGAAAGCCTGGGATTGCCGTTTGCCGGTGAGGTTCTCGCTAGTCGCAGTTCGGACAAGGAAGCGACCGCAGTCCTCGTGCTGGATGCCTGCCGATACGACCTTGGCGCGCGTCTCGCCGAAGCCCTGAACAAAGGCGAGCCAGCCCGCCGGGCGGAGGTCGTTCCGGCGCGGGCGCCGCTGCCCTCGATCACGCCACTCGGCATGGCCTTCGCGCTCGCTGCTGAATCAGACAGGCTCCGCGTAGAATTAACAAACGACGCACCTGGCCGGTGGAAGGTAACGGAAGCCGGTGCGGGGCAGGAACTGTCAACCTTCGACGGGCGGCGTGAATGGCTCAAGCAGCGGTTCAAGCTGAAACCGTTGTCAATCGCCGAAGACAAGTCCTTGCTTGATTCTGTGCCGCCGGGGCCGAAGGAAACGGGCCGGGTATTATTTGTCTTCGGTGGTGAGCTCGACGCACAGGGCCACGAGGGTGAACTGAAGTTTACGGGCGCGGGGGATTATATCGAGCGCTATGTCCGCCTGATTCGGCGCCTTCGGGATGCCGGCTATTCGACGGTGGTGGTGGTCACCGACCATGGTTACATCCACTGGGACCCGGAGAAGGACGAGGTGGAAGACTCGCCCGTCGGCGACGTTCTCTGGAAATCGCGCCGAGCGGTGGTTGGGCGAGGCCTAAAACACCCTACGGCACTGGCTGTAGCAGTGCCGGGAAGTGATCTTGAGTGCCGCGTTCCCCGCAGCGTCAATGCCTTCCGGGCTTATGGCGGCATCGGCTATTTCCACGGCGGAGCCACGTTGCAGGAGTTGGTGATCCCCGTGGTCATTTGCCGGTGGCCGAAGAAGGCAGAGAAGATTCCGGTTGTCCTTACGCCGATCACCGAGATCAAATCGGTGAAGCCGTGGATCGAAGTGAGGCCGGGGAGCACCGGCCGCCTTCCGGGAATGGGCGCCGAAGCTCAGATGACGGGACGGACGGCGGTCGTAAAGATCGTGGAACCCGGAAGCGGCCGCCGCCTGTTCCGCTCGACCGAAAGCTCGCGGATTGAGCCCGATGGTTCTCCGGTGACCTTCAAGCTAGAAACGGAACCGGGCGAGACTTGCCATCGGGGTGCTCGGCTTCAGGTGGAAGTGCGAGACGCAGACAATGACGAGCTCTTGGATCGCTGCGAGGCCGAACTAAAGGTTGACATCGAGGAGTGGGATTGAACATGAGCGCTGCCGATCAAACTAGTGACGTCCAGCCGGTGGACGAGATACAGGTGGACGACCTGGACCGAAAGCTTCTGGAAGCCTTCGCGGGACGGGTGGTCCGCAAGGACCTCGTCAAGAAGCTGAAGGTCGGCTTCAACGTGCCTGTTTACGTACTGGAGTACCTGCTGGGCAAGTTCTGTTCGACCACCAAGCGGGAAGAAATCGAAGCGGGCCTCAAGCAGGTGAAGGAAACGATTGCGGAACGCATCGTGCGCGCCGACCAGGGGGAGCTGATCAAGGCGCGGCTGCAACGCCAGGGCTCGATGCGCATCATCGACCTCTGCACCGTAACTTTTGATGAGAAGGACCAGGGGGGCAAGTACTGGGCGCGGCTGGCCACCAGCGGGCTGGAATTCGTCCACATCGAGCCCGAACTGGTTCACAAGCACGAGCGGCTGTTCACCGGCGGCATCTGGGCCAACATCGAGCTGTCATACGACGAGACTATCGTCCACCGGGGCGCGACTCGACCCTTCGTGCTGCAGCGTCTGGCGCCCATCCAAATTGCCAGTGCACGGCTTGACGAGTTCGTCGAAGGCCGTCGGCGATTTACACGCGAAGAGTGGATCGATGTTCTGCTCCGGACTATGGGCTATGAGCCTGCGCACCCCGACTTCACCCCGCGCCGGAAATGGCTTTTCCTGCTGCGGCTCGTGCCCATGGTGGAAAAGAACTTCAATCTGGTGGAACTTGGCCCCCGCGGAACCGGGAAGTCCTACATTTTCCGCGAACTTTCCCCATACGCGATCCTGCTCTCGGGCGGTCAGGTGACGGTTCCCAAGCTGTTTGCCTCAAATGCTCCGCCGTACGACCCAGGGCTCGTAACGCGGTGGGACGTGGTGGCGTTTGACGAAGTGGCTGGTCCACAGTTCAAGAAGTCGGAGGACAAGCAGCTTTACAAGGACTACATGGAGCTGGGATCGTTCTCGCGAGGCAGCGCCAAGGGCACGATCCAGGGCGAGGCGGGTTTTGTCTTCAATGGGAACCTGGACGGCGATGTGGAGACCATCGCGCGGACCTCGCACCTGCTGCTGCCTTTCCCCGATACGATCCGCAACGACATGGCGTTCCACGACCGCTGGCACGCTTACCTGCCGGGTTGGGAGATGCCCAAAATGCAGCCTGGCTACTTCACGTGCCACCTGGGCTTTATCGCCGACTACATCGCGGAGGTCTTTCACAACGAGCTGCGGCCGCGGAGTTTCGCCGACCTATACGACCGCCATTTCCACCTCGGTAGCCATGTGGAGGAGCGCGACCGCAAAGCCATCGCGCGAACAACGTCGGGGCTGATCAAGCTGCTGCACCCGGAAGGGGAGTGCCGAAAGGCCGAGGTCGAGGAGTACCTGCGATTCGCCATCGAGCTTCGCCGGCGCGTCAAAGAACAGCTTCGGCGCATGGGTGGAGTGGAATATGCCCGTGTGAACCTTTCTTTCATCGACAAGGAAACGCGCCAGGAGTCGTTCGTCTCGTGCAAGGAACTCGGCTCAACGCAGTTGATACCGGACACTCCGCTACCGCCGGGTGACGTATTCACCGTCGGGCACGATGCAGTGGAGGGCCGCTGCACGCTGTTCCGCATTCAATGCTCGGTATCGCCCGGCGGAGGCCGGTTCGCGATGGTCGGTGTCAGCTCGAAGAGCATCCGCGACACGGCCCGGATGGCATATGATTACCTGCGCGCGACCGGCAAGAAGATCGGCATCGACCGCGACCTCGGCGAATACGATGTGAACGTCCAGGTGATGAGCCTTACGCCGGGCAAGGACGCCAGGGACATCGGCATGGCGTTCTACATCGCCCTGCTTTCCGCCACGCTCGGCCGCCCGATCGGTGCGCAGCTCATTGTTCTTGGCCAGATGAGCCTGCACGGTGTATTGAGCCGCGTGGACGGATTGGGCGACAAGCTCCGCGTGGCCATGGATGCCGGCGCCAAGCGCGTCCTGATCCCGACCGAGAACAGCCGCGACTTCGCCACGCTTCCCGGCGAAATCCTGGACAAGCTCCGGATCGAGTTCTACAGCGAACCCTCGCAGGCCGCCTTCAAAGCTCTGGCGGAGTGATCTGCGGAGTGGACGGTTCCGCTTTCGGAGGCATCATGGCTTGGGACTGCCTGCCCTTCGAAGACAAGGGCTTATTCCACTGGACCAAACAGTGGGAAGCTCAGCAGGCCTACCAAGTGTTCGTGGAGTTGAGGAACCGGCGCGCCGACTACATGACGAAGCTCGAGGCAGACGTGCTTGTGCCCAAGTGCGAGGATTGCTACGCGCGTGAGAGGCGCGAGCTTGAAGAGCAGTGGGAGCCACCGGACATAAGACCACAGTCTTGGAAAGAAGATCTCCGGCAGTTCGGCGTCTCAGAGGACGAGATCGAGCATGCCGAAAAGTCCGGCCTGTCCATCCTTTGCATTGGATGCCATCGTGACCTGACGTACGTGAAGGAGCCTGTTTACGTTCACACCGTCTCGTTTCAATCCTACTTTGAGGGACTGTTGGAACGCGGAAGGAAGCGGCTACGCCCGGTTGTCTTTGACGCATACGAGCGGCGCTGCTTCGGTTGTGGAAGAGAACTGACTTGGTCGGAGGTTGGCTTCGATCACATTTTTCCGGAAAGCAAGGGTGGCGAAGCCGAACTCGTCAACCTTCAACCCCTGTGTGAGCAATGCGGAAACAAGAAAGCCGACCAAGAGCCGGCAGTCGTCTCATATCACTTCCATTTTTGCCTGGTTCCACCTCCATCGGATGGCTACGAGGGCGTCGTTTGGTGACGAGCGCTCTGGACCAATGGGCGACTGCGATGAATTGGAGTCTCAGTCCTCGTCCTCCTCCGGCTGGACTTAGCCGGCGCCCGCCTTGGCCTGGACCGCGGCCTGCATGCGGGCGGCATCGCGCTTCACGAAGAAGAAGATGCCGATGAGCAGCAGCAGGCCGGCGGCCAGGTAGACCAGGGAAGCCAGGGCAATCGCCAGGCCCAGGTTCTGGCGCTGCGCGATAATGCCGATCACCAGGGGGGCGCTGCCGCCGCCCGCCAGCCAGCCCACCGTGTTCATGAAGCCGGCGGCGGCGCCGCGCGCCTCCGGGCGAATGACGTCGAACACGGAAGCGAAAATGTTCGCGTCGTACAGCCCCTTGAACAACCCCCAGGCCGACAAGGCCACAATCAGCCAGGCCACCGATTGCGTCATCCCGCAGAGAGCCACGAACGGCGCGCCGCCGAAAACACCGACCGCCTGCACGATCAGGCGGCCACGGGGCGTGCGCCTTCTCAGCACGTCCGCCAGCCAGCCTCCCAGCGGCGACCCCACCATGCTGGCGAGTTGGACGAAAATGGTGGCCGTCAAGCCGGCCATGGCCAGCCCCATGTGAAACTTGCTGTATAGGAACTTGGGCATCCAGGAGAGCAAAACGACGGCGACAAAGTTGGCGCACATGAACGCGCCCATCAGAGTCAGGGCCGTCGGCGTGCCCCAAATCACTTTCAGGAATTGCCGCATCGGCAGGTGCGAAGTGGCCGCCTGGCCCCCGGCGCCGATGTCGGCGAAATCGGCGGCGCCCCGTTTCGGCTCGATCAGCAGGTTGCGCAATACCAGGCCGAGCAGGATGCCCAGCCCGCCAAAAACGATGAACGACCAGCGCCAGCCGTAATACTGCCCGATGCCGCCGGCGAAGAAGCCGCCGGCGATGGTGCCGATGTAGACGCTGGTCTGGTGCAGGCCCATGGCTCGCGACCGGGTGGCCCTGCCGTGGTAGTCGCCGATCAACGACATGGAGGCCGGGTAGTAAAACGTCTCGCCCATCCCCTCCGCCGCCCGGAAAAAGAACAGGTGGCGGAAATTGCGGGACAGCGCCGTGGCCATGCAGATCAGGCTCCAAATGTGGAGGCCGGCGAGAATCGCCGTCTTTCGGCGGACGCGGTCGACAATGGCGCCGGCGAACGGCGCACCCAAACCGTAGACCCAGGCAAAAGATGAGCCGAGCAACCCCAGTTGCACGACCGTCAGCCCCATTTCCTTCTCGAGGAGGGGAAACACGGAGAAAATCGCCTGGCGATCGGCGTAATTGAAAAACGAAATCCACCATAGCATCGCGACCACGTACCACCTGTAACTGGGGCCGGGTATACGCTTATCCGTGTTCATCGGTGTTCATCCGTGGTGAATCATCCGGGCAGCAGTCTACTTCCTGATCAGCCAGACCTCGGCCACCTGGCAGCCGCGGCCGTTGCCGCCCAGTCCCGGCGTCCTGGACCACTTCAGACTGAGCCGCCCCTGGGCCGTTGCTTCCGCGGGAATGTCGAATTCCACCGGCCGCACCGGAAATTCCTTCTTGATGAAGGGGTGAACTTCATACTTGTCATTCGCCACCAGGCGAATCCCCGGCACAGTCTCTCCGGCGTAAACCACGCGAATTTTGTAGCGTGCGGAAGGATCGAGGCTGGTGTAGCGCATCTCGAGTGGGGAATCATTCAGGGACTCGGCTTGGTTCCGCCAGGACAAGCGCCACGGCGGATCACCAGAGCGGCCGCCGAAGCCCACCAGCGAGGATTGGAGGAACGCCGGGTCCTTTTCGAAACCAAGGCCGCGCACCAGGTGCGGCTGCTGGGCCAGGTTCCCAAGGTCGTCGTAGAAACCGCCGGGGCCGGGGTTGGTCCAGGTCACGATTTCCTCGATGGCCTTCAGCCGCTCCCGCTCATCGGTCATCTTGCGAATTTCGGCGAACCTGTAGGTAAGCCAGGGACGGTTGTTGAACGGAACGTCGATGGAGTCGAGGTTCGCTCCGCGAGAGACCGCGATGGCCTTGTAGCGCGGCACACTCAACTGCATGCGGATGCTCTGGTAGAGGGCCTCGGCCATCTCGAAGACCCGCGCGCGCCACTGCTGCGAAACCGCCTGCGTGACGGCGCGCTCCAGAATGGCTTCGGCCTCCGACATGGCCACCAGCGCCCCCGTCCTGGCGGCCTCGCGCAGCTTATCGATGGCCTGGTCCTCGAGCGCGCTTTCATAAATCAGGCGGCTGCGGTTGTAGGCGTCATAATAGGCGCGGTACAGGCCCTCCTGGAAGCGCCAGTTCAACAGCACCTGCGGCGAGGCGCTCCGCTCCATGGCCTGGAATTGCTGGAGCGTGGTGTAGACGCCGGCATTGGTGAGCAATGGGCCTTGCCAGTTCCTTTCCAGGGCCAGCAACCCCTGCGCGAAATCGTCGGTGTAGTGGTCGCCGATGAAGTAGCGGCTGTACTCGCGGAGGATGTCGGCGACGTCGGCCTTCGGGTTCCAGCCCAGCCCGCTCCAGACGGTCTTGTTCACATCGTCGTTGCTGCCCTCCGAATAGGTCAGGAAGCCGATCGCATAGTTTTCGTAAGTGCGGAAGATCACGGCTTCGCCCAACGGGCGGGGGTTGATTCCTTCGCGGCCTTCCGTCAGGGCATAGGCCGTGTCCCAGTCCGGCACCGGGTACTGGGACTGCAGGCTGTGGGTGATGTCGGGATAGCGGCGGATGGGGTATTTCTTCGGGATGGCTTCGCGGAGTTCCGGCAGGCTCACGCGGATTTGCGGCCCGAAGACCACGCCGGCCAGCCAGGCCGGTTCCTGCTTCATGAGCCCATAGAATTCGTCCATCCATGGCTTGTCGAAGCCCTGCGGCGACATCCACATCTGGGCCTTGGGGTGGTAGCGGTGCAGGTTGGCCGCCTGCTTTTCCAGCAGGTTGAACATGTACTTGGGCTGGGTATGTCCCGGGTCACCGCCGGGAACGAACACCGCGTCCAGGTGCGGCATCCTCTTGAAGAACTCGGCCCATTCGTTCAGCGCGAACTCCACGGTCTTGGTGTCGGAGTAGTCCCTGTCCATCGCCGGGTACCAGACCCAGACGTCGAGCCCGTACTCGTCGGCGATGCGCGACATCTCCGCGTTCATCTCCATCTTCGGCAGCGGGAAGTGCGGGCTGTCGTCGGCGTCGTCGGAGCGCGGCGGGATCAGTTCGATGGCGTTGGTTCCAAACACGGCCAGGTCGCGGATGTATTGATCCCAAATGGGCACCGACCAGGCATCGTAAGCGTTGGTCTTAGGGCGGTACCCGAGCTGATGGCCGCGCAGCGGATACTTCGGCGCGGTGGCGACGCTGAAGTCGTCCGGAAGCAGGATGCGCTGCTTGTCCATGCGCAGCGCGCGCAGCAGGTGTCCCACGCCGAACAAGACGCCGCGGGCGTCGTTGCCGATCACCAAGACGGCGGGTGCCGCCCCGTCCTTCTGCACCCGGATGCGGTAGCCCTCGGCCCCGGCTACGCCGCGGTCGGTGGCCAGCGTCGCGGCGTACCTGCCCGCGAAGGATTTCAGCGCGGAGGCGGGTCCGACCGCGATGACCGGCGTGGACTCCGCCGGCCAGACACTCACAGTCGGCAGGCGCACTTGCGTCCTTTTCTCCACCTCCTCCACCAGTACCGTGATTGCCTTCTTCTCGGGACCCGAGAGGGTGGGCGGCGAAACCACGACGGCCTTGCTCAAATCCAGCGGTGCGGCGGCGCTGAGCCATGAAGCCCAAAGAACGCAACACAGCAGCTTTACTTTGTGCGGAGCCATATTGGAATTCTAGTGAAGGATACGGCGTTTGCGACAGTTTCTTGGTACCGGCCGTCGCATTCACCCACCCCGGACCTTTTGCGGCCGATCCTGCCGCTGCCTCGGGCGCGGGTTACAATATGCCAGTCCGCGAAATCTGGGGACTCCTTTTCGAGGATCTATGAAGCGCAGGGATTTTTTGACGGGCGTGGGTGGCTTTTCCGTGGTCGTACTGGCCCACAAGCTGCCGGCGGCTCCGGCCGAGCAGCAACCCGCGGACGAGATTCGGCGGCAATTCGAGCGCACCGCGCCCGCGGCGGCAAAGCGTGCGCCCGGGGCCGAGCCGAACATGCGGCTGGTGGAGCTTGAAACCGACCTGCTGGTGGCCGGCGGCGGGCTGGCGGGCGTGTGCGCGGCGGTGGCCGCGGCGCGCCACGGCGCACGCGTCGTGCTGCTTCAGGACCGCTCGCGGCTGGGCGGCAACTCTTCCAGCGAAGTCAAAATGCACGTCGTCGGCGCCAACGCCCACACCGCCCGCCCCGGCTGGCGCGAAGGCGGCTTGATCGAGGAATTCCGGCTCGATGACGCCGCCAACAACCCGCAGCGCTGCTTCGAGCTTTGGGACCTGTTGCTCTACAACAAGGTGGTCAGCGAACCGAACATTACGCTGCTGCTCGAAACCACGCTCTACTCGGCAGCGAAGAAAGGCGACCGCATCACCGAGGTCATGGCCCGCTGCGACAAGAGCGAGCACCTTTACCGCATCCGGGCGAAGATCTTTTGTGATTGCACGGGCGACTCGCGCCTGGGGCTGGAGGCCGGTGCCGAGATGCGGCAGGGCCGCGAGGCGCGCGCCGAATTCAACGAGCCGCTGGCGCCGGAAAAGGTCGATGGCCAAACGCTCGGCAGCAGCCTGCTGTTCACCGCCCGCGACTACGGCCGGCCCATGCCCTTCACCGCGCCGAGTTGGGCGCGAAAGGTGACCGCTGAACACGTCCGCCTACGCCGGATCACCTCGTGGGAGTACGGCTACTGGTGGATCGAGTGGGGCGGCGACCGCGACATCATCCACGACAACCAGCGCATCCGCTTCGAGCTGCTCTCCATCGTCATGGGCGTCTGGGACTACATCAAGAACAGCGGCGACCACCCCAGCAGCGCCAACTGGGCGCTGGACTGGGTGGGCATGATGCCGGGCAGGCGCGGCAGCCGCCGCCTGGTGGGCGATGTCATCGTCACCCAGCAGAACGTGGTCGGGGGTGATTTCGAGGATGCGGTGGCTATCGGCGGCTGGGTCATGGACGACCACCCGCCCGGAGGCTTCGACCGTCCCGACCTGAAGCCCAACGTCTCGATCCTGCCGCCGGAGGTCTACAACCTTCCGCTGCGCGCGCTCTACAGCCGCAACGTCAGCAACCTGATGATGGCCGGGCGCAACATCAGTTGCTCGCACGTAGCCTTCACCTCGACGCGGGTGATGGCCACCTGCGCGGCGGCCGGCCAGGCGGCGGGGACGGCGGCGGCGGCCTGCGTGCGCCACGAGATCACCCCGCGGCAGCTTTACCAGCAGAAGGACAAGCTGCGCGAGCTGCAGCAGACGCTGTTGCGCGACGACCAGACCATCAAGAACCGGGTGAATGAAGACGCGGCCGACCTGGCGCGCTCGGCCCGCGTGACAGCTTCGGCGGAAAGCGCCCAGGCGCCCGCGGCCAACGTTCTCGACGGCCATGTGCGCGATTACCCGGTGAAGGGCGGCAAGCCGAGGATCCATTATTGGGCGGCGCCGGCCGGTTCCGCCGGCGCCTGGATCGAGCTGGCCTGGGACAGGCCGAGAAAGATCCGCGAGGTGCAGATTACGTTCGATACCGGCTTCCAGCGGCAGCTTACCTTGACCGCGCAGGAGTCGGCCAACAAGGGCATCGTCCGCGCGCCGCAGCCGGAGACCGTGCGGGACTACACGGTGTCGTACCGGCCGGCGGCGGGCGGCGGACTGAGGCAACTGGCCTCCGTCACCGGGAACCATCAGCGGTTGAACCGGCACCGCTTCGAGCCGGTGGATGCGGCGGCCATCCGCGTTCACGTTACCGCCACCAACGGCGATCCCGCAGCCCGCATCTTCGAGGTGCGCTGCTACGGCTGATTTTTTACCACAAGGACACAAAGAGCACAAGGTCACACAAAGAACCTCGTGGACTTTGTGCTCTCTGTGTCCTTGTGGTTCGTCAGGCGGCGGGGACGAAATAGAAGGCGATGGCCAGAATGGCGTAGAGGGCCAGCATCATCAGCCCTTCCAGCCAGTTTGTTTCTCCGTCCAGGCAGGTGCTGACCATGATGATGACTGCCAGCGCCACGGCCACGATCTCGAAGGGGTTGAACACCAGCGTCATGTGCGTTCCCATGAACAGCGAGCTAATGACCAGCAGCGGCCCGACCAGCAGGGCGATCTGAACGCTGCTGCCCATGGAGACGGCAACGGCCAGGTCCATCTGGTCGCGGCGCGCCGCCACGACGGCAACCGCGTGCTCGGCGGCGTTGCCGATGGTGGCCACCACGATGACTCCCACGAACAGCCGGCTCATGCCCAGAGCCCGCGCCGCCGGCTCGATGGCGCCGACGAACAGCTCGCTCATCCAGGCGATCAGAACGGTGGCGGCCAGCATCACGGCGATGGCGCCCGCCCGCGTCAGCTTCGGCGGACGGTGCTCGGAGCGGGCAGTCAGGCTGCGGTGAGTCACCTGGCTGAAGATTAGGCCGGCGATGTAGACGATCAGCAGGACGACCGCCGTCCATTCGCTGAGAAGCTCCACCCGGCTGCTGGGCGGGGCCGTCAATGAACCCGACACGACCAGGCTGAAGAGGGCCGGCATCACCAGGCCGGCCACCGCCAGGATCAGCATCGAAGTGTTGGCGCCGGCCATGGCGCGGCTGAAGCGCTGGCGCTCGCGCCCCAGGCCTCCGAGGAAGGCGCTGAGGCCGAACACCAGGAGCAGGTTCCCGATGATGCTGCCGGTCAGGGAGGCCTGGACCACATCGACCTGGCCCGCCCGCAGGGCGAAAAAGGCGATGATCAACTCGCTGGCATTGCCAAACGTCGCGTTCAGCAGGCCGCCGGCCGAGATTCCCAGTTGTAGGCTCAGTTCCTCGGTGGCGTCGCCCAACACCGCGGCCAGCGGGACGATGGCTATCGCGGAAGCGGCGAAGATGGCCAGCCCTTCCACATGAAACAACTCCAGCACGACGGCCAGCGGGACGGCGGCCAGTAACCAGCCGGACCAGGAGCGAAAGGCGAAACCCAGCGCCTGTTTCCACGACGGACCCGATCCAGCCCGGGCCGGCGGTTCGGGACTATCTGCTGCGGCCATGCGTTTCCTCCGGTTTTTCTCTGTACCTCCGCGTCTGGGTGGCCGGTGACGCCGTTGTCCGTGCACAAATAGTACCGAAATGCGCAACCGAATGCCCACTTGATTGTCTAATAGCCAATGGCGGGGCTTTCGTTGACTGGAAGGTATCGGAAATGCGCAGTCAAAACAATCAAGCTGTCACCCAAATCTCTAAGGCTAATGAATCCAACAGCTTCCAGAACGGAGGGCAACTCGAACGGTTCTTCGATCTCTCTTTAGACCTCTTGTGCATTGCCGGCTTTGATGGCTACTTCAAGATGCTGAATCCGGCCTGGGAGCGGACACTGGGGTTCACCCGGCAGGAACTGCTGGCCCGGCCTTACATCGAATTCATTCACCCGGAAGACCGGATGGACACCCGGGCGGAACAAACCAAATTACGGGAGGGAGCCCCGGTCCTGCATTTCGAGAACCGATACCGCACCCAAGAAGGCCGCTACCGGTGGCTGAACTGGAAAGCGACGCCGTTTGCCGGAGAACAGGTCATTTACGCCGCGGCCCGCGACATCACCGAGCGAAAACGCCAGGAGGCGCTGCTGGCGGGCGAGAAGCGGGTGCTGGAAATGCTGTCCACCGGCGCCCGCCTGGCCGAGATACTGGAGAGCCTCACGGAGGCGGTGGAAGCCATCACAGATCAGATGAGGTGCTCGATTCTTTTGCTCGAGCCCCAAGGCCGCAGGCTGCATCCGGTGGCCGGTCAACGGCTGCCGGAAGCATACAGGCGGGCCATCGACGGCCTCGAAATCGGGCCGAATGTGGGCTCCTGCGGCACGGCCGCCTACCTCCGCGCGCCCGTCGTGGTCGCCGATATTGCCAGCGACCCGCGCTGGGAAGCCTTCCGGGACCTGGCGCTGGCCCATGGCCTGCGCGCCTGCTGGTCCACGCCGATCTTTTGCTCGAAAGGCACGGTGCTGGGCACCTTCGCCATGTACTATGGCGAACCGCGCAACCCCAGTGAAATGGACTTGAAGGTGATCGAGCGGGCCACTCACCTGGCCGGCATTGCCATCGAGCACAAAAGGGCCGAAGAGAATCTGGCCCGGGCCCACGATCAACTGGAGGCCCGCATCCAGGAGCGGACCGCGCAACTGGCGGCCGCCAACCAGACGCTGGAGGCCGAAATCGTGGAACGCAAGCGGGCTGAAGAGGAAATCAAGAAGCAGCAGGAATCCATCCGGCGCCTCTCGACGCCGGTGCTTCCGGTGCGGGAGCGCCTGCTGATTCTGCCCGTGATCGGGGAGATCGACGCGCTGCGGGCCCGGCAGTTGACCGGCCAGTTGTTGCACGGCATTCGCGCCAACCGCGCCCGCGTGGTGGTGATGGACATGACCGGCGTGGCTTCGGTGGACTCCTACGTTGCCAACCACCTGGTCAGGACTGTGCAGGCGGCCAACCTGGTGGGCGCGTCCGTTATCGTCACTGGGCTTTCGCGCGAGATCACCCAAACGCTGGTCCACATTGGCGTGGACCTGAGCAGCCTGACCACCCTCGGCGACCTGCAGAGCGGCATTGAAGAAGCCGAGGCAATGCTCGGTTCTCGCTGAGGGCAATTGAACCACAAAGCCACAAAGAGACACAAAGAAGGACCTTCGTGTTTCTTTGTGTCCTTTCTGTCTTTGTGGTGAATTTCATTTGGCGGCCCGCAGCATGTCGCGCGCGTGCTTCAGCACCGTATCGGTGATGCGGGCGCCGCTGAGCATGCGGGCCAGCTCGGCGGCCCGCTCGTTGTCGTCCAGCCGGCGCGCCCGCGTTACGGTCCGCCCCTCCTGTTCCATCTTCTCGACGTAAAAGTGCTGGTCGGCAAACGAGGCGATCTGGGGCAGGTGCGTGACGCAGAGGACCTGGTGGGCGCCGGTTAGCGCCTTCAGCTTCCGGCCGACCGTCTCGGCCACGCGCCCGCCGATGCCGGCGTCGATCTCGTCGAAGACCAGCGTGCGCGCCGTCTCCGGGTCGACCGCCCGGCGGCTTTGCCGGCCCGGTGCACGCTGCTCTTCGACGGCCGTTTTCAGCGCCAGCATCAGCCGCGACAATTCGCCTCCCGAGGCCACCTGGTCCACCGGGCGCAGCGGTTCGCCGGGGTTGGGCGAGATCAGGAATTCCGTGCGGTCGATGCCGGTGGCGCTCCAGCCGGCGCCGTTGCCGCCGGTCTGTGTTTCCTCAAGGGGGGCGAATTGGATCGAGAACCGCGTGTTCTCCATGGCCAACTCGCCGAGGATGCGCGCCACCGCCTTTTCCAGCCGCACGGCGGCGGTCTTACGGCGCCCTGAGAGCTCGCCGGCCAGTTCGCGGTAGCGCGTTGCCGCCGCCTCCATTTGCTGCTGCGCCTGGCGTGCCAGCTCATCGGAAGACTCCAGCTCTTGGAGCTGGCGGCTGACCCTTTCCAGGTGGGCCAGCACGTCGGCCAGCGACGGACCGTACTTGCGCTTCAAGCGGTCCAGCGCCGCCAGGCGGTCTTCCACCTGTTCGAGCCGCTGGGGATTGGCATCGAGCCGCTCTAGGTAGTCGCGCAGGGAGAGGGAAGCGTCCTCGATGGTGATGCGGGCGCCGCGCAGGCTGTCGCAGACCGGCTGCAGCCGGGCGTCGAAGCGGGCCACGTCCTCCAGCGCGCGCAGGGCGGCGGCCACGGCGCCGCCGGCCGCGCCGGGCCCCTCGTAAAGCTGCTCATAGGCGGTCTGCACGGCCGCCTGAATGCGCGTGCTGTTGGCCAGCACCCGCTTTTCCTCGGCCAGGCGTTGGTCTTCCTCCTGTTCGGGGCGCGCCGCTTCGATCTCCTGTTTTTGGAACGACCAGAGGTCGGCCAGCCGCAGTTTCTCCTGTTCGTTGCGGGTCAATTCGGCCAGGCGCGTGCCGGCCCGCCGCCAATCGTCAAAGGCCTCGGCTACCTGCTGGACTGTGTCCTCCGTGCCCGCATAGTGGTCCAGCAGTTCCAACTGAGGGGCGCGCAAGAAAAGCGCCTGCTGCTCGTTCTGGCTATGGATGTCGCCCAGCCACGGCGCCAGCGCGCGCAGCGCCCCGACCGTGGCCGGGCGGTCGTTGAGGAACACGCGCGTGCGGCCGGAGACGTGCAACTCGCGCTTCACCAGCAGTTCCCCGGCCGGCTGCAGCTCGATGCCCAACTCCTCGGCCGCCCGGCGCAGTTCGCGCGGGGTGGCCGTCTGGAAGACGCCGCAGAGCACGGCCCGCTCCGCCCCGGCCCGGATCGCATCCGGCGAGGGGCGGCCGCCGAGCAGCAGTCCCAGTGCATCCACCACGATCGATTTGCCGCTGCCGGTTTCGCCGGTCAGCAGGTTCAGCCCCGGCCCGAATTCCAGCGCCAGGCGGTCGATCAGCGCGTAGTTCTCGATGTGGAGCTGCTGCAGCATAACCAGGTGTCAGGTGCCAGCTTTCAGGTGTCAGGTTTCAGGCCCTTCGAACGCGAAGTCTAGCACAGCCGATCAAGTCCATGCACTGGCATCAATAACGAACGTGAATGACCCGAACCCTGGTACCTGACACCTGACGCCTGAGCGCACCTGACACCGGACATCGGCTTTGTGTTACTGTTAGCATTTGGGGCGGAATTTCGAGGGGGAATTGTCTTTGGCTTTGTCGCTTTTCGCAACCGTGGGCGGCAGCGAGGTGATCCGCCTGGTGACCGACACCGGCGTGGTCGCCAAAATCGTGCTGGCGATCCTGTTGGTCTTTTCGGTTTTTTCCTGGGCGGTGATCTTTGCCAAGTGGTCGCGGTTCCACCAGGCGCGCGCGCAGAGCGACCGTTTCGTGCGGGCCTTCCGGCGCAGCCGCAAGCTTTCGGATCTGGACGCCATCAGCCAACAGTTCCGGCCCAGCCCGCTGGTGGTGCTGTTCGAATACGGCTACGAGGAACTGCGCAACCAACTGGCCGGCGGCGACCACATGGTCGTGCCCTTGCAGGCCGGCAACCTGCTGGCGGTGCAGCGGGCCCTGCAGATCGGGGCCAGTGAGCAACTGACGGGGATGGAGAGCATGCTCAGTTGGCTGGCCACTACCGGGGCGGTGACGCCGTTCATCGGCCTGTTCGGCACCGTGTGGGGCATCATGGATGCCTTCCACGGCCTGGGCACCGCCGGCGCCGCCAGTCTCCGCGCGGTGGCCCCGGGCATTTCCGAGGCCCTGGTTACGACCGCCGCGGGCCTGTTCGTGGCCATCCCCGCCGTCATCTTTTACAACTATTTTCTGCACGGGCTGCGGGATTTCGGCACGCGCATGGACAACTTTTCGCTCGAATTTCTGAACGTGGCCGAGCGCAATTACGCCGGCCGCAGCGAGCGGACAGGGAGCTAAGGCAGGTGTGAGGTTTCAGGTGTCAGGTACCAGGGGAGAACGAGACCTTGCTGGCACCTGGCACCTGGTACCTAGCACCTGGCACCTGATATGGCGTTCACGAACCAGCAAGGGCGCACCCAGACGTCGCTGGCCGACATCAACGTGACGCCGTTTGTCGATGTCGTGCTGGTGCTGCTGATCATCTTCATGGTGACTGCGCCGGTGATCGAGTCGGGCATCGACATCGAGTTGCCGCAGACGCGCACGGTCAAGGAGATCACCCAGGAGCGAGTGATTGTCTCGATCGACAGCAAGCAGCGCCTGTACATCGGCAGCGAGCCCATCAACGTCCATGCCCTCGGCCCGCGCCTGCAAAAGATGCTGCGCGACCCCAGTCGCCAGGCGGTGTTTCTGCGCTGCGACAAGGACGTGCCGTTCGGCGTTTGGGCGAGCGTGGCCGACGAAATGTACCAGGCGGGCATCAAGAACATCTCGGTGGTCACCAAGCCTCTGGAGAAGCCGCCGGCACAAGAAGGCAAATGAAGTTGCGCATCCAGATCGGGAACCGCGCGGGCCGTGAGGCGGGCGGGCCGGAACGGCTGGGGCGGCCGCTGACCGCTTCGCTGTTCCTGCACGGTTTGCTGGCGCTGGCCGCGGTGTTCGGCGGGGTGTTGCTGGCGCCGGGCGAGCGCCACCTGTGGGGCGAGGCGGGGCTGGGCGGCGGCGCCGCCGTCCCGGTCAATCTGATGCCCTCGGTTCCCCTGCCGCCCAGCCGCGGCCCCGAGAACCCGCTGGCCTCGCCGACCAAGGAATACTATCCGGCCGAGCCCAGGCGGCCGGAGCGCGCCGCGCCTCCACGGACCTCGGCCCGCGATTTCGAAGAGCTGAAAGAGAAACTGCGGAGGCTGGAACGGGAACGGGCACGGGAAGAACTGGCGGGCCTGAAGCGGCAGCGCGAGATTCCCGACAATGCGCTGCCCGGCTCCACCAGCAGCGGCCGCGCTTCCTCGCCCATGTACGGGATGGCCACCGGGCAGGGCTCCGGCGGCATCGGGTTCAGCGGCGAGTTCGGCTTGCTGTACGGCTGGTACGTGAGCGCGGTCAAGTCGTGCATTGCGCGGCATTGGGACCGCAGCCGTGTGGACGCCTCGATCCACACCGCCCCCCGCGTCTACGTGGAGTTCGATATCCAGCGCAACGGGATCATGACCGGCGAGCGCATCGCCACCTCCAGCAATATCCCCTCGGTTGATCGCGAGGCGCTGCGCGCCGTGCAGGGTTGCAGCGGAAGAGGCGACGTCGGCGCCGACTCGAAACTGCCCGACCTGCCGCGCGACTACGCCGGCAAGAGCGTCCACGCTGAGGTCTGGTTCGAGTTCAAGAAATGAGTAGACAAAAGAAGCTCTCTTTTGAACCATCAAGACACAAAGGCAGCAAGTCTTTGTGCCTTGGTGTCCTAGTGGTTGTTTTGGCTCTTTTTGCCTACCACTCAGCCGGGGGCGCTCCTCAGGAGGAACGGAAGGCGGCCATCAGCATCGGCATCCCGCTGAGCCTGGAGCTGAGGAAACTGGCGGTGGCCGACTTCCGCGTCAACAGCCCGGGGCTCGGCCCGCTGGTTGACGTCTTCAACCAAGTGGTGTGGAACGATCTGGACAACTCGGGTGTCTTCGATCTGGTCAGCAAGAGCTTTTACCCCCAGAAGGTCCCCGGACGGGGGGAGGAACTGGCGGCGCCCGGGGCGGTGGCGGCCTGGGCGGAGCCTCCGGTGAGCGCGCAACTGCTGGCCTTCGGCAACGCCTCGCTGGTTACCGGCAACCTGGTGGTCGAGGGCTTCCTCTATGACACCACCGGCTCGGCGCGGCCTCAAATCCTGGCGCGGCGCTATACTGATGTGACCACGGAAGCGGCGGCCCGCGTGATCGCCCACCGCTTCGCCGACGCGATTCTCCAACTGGCCGGCGGCGGACTGCCCGGCATCGCCGAATCGAAGATCTACTTCGCGCGGCAGGCGGGTCCGGGCAGGAAGGACATCTGGGTGATGGATTACGACGGCGCCAACCAGCGCCCGGTCACGCAGTATGGCAACCTGACCCTGACGCCCGCCGTCTCGCCGGATGGCAGCAAGCTGGGCTTTACCAGCTACATGGAAGGATCCCCGAAGGTTTTCATCCTGTCGCTGGTCAGCATGAAGCGGTTGCCCTTCCTCAATGTCAGCGGTTCGCTGAACACCACCCCCGCCTGGTCTCCGGATGGCCGCGGGATGGCCTTCGCCGCGTCCATCGAGGGCCACTCGCAGATCTTCGTGGCCGATGAAGACGGCAGGAACCCGCGCCGTTTGACCAGCACCCGCGGGGTCAACATTTCCCCGCAGTGGAACCCGAAGACCGGCGCGCAGATCGCGTTCGTCAGCGATCGCGGCGGGCTGCCGCAGGTCTACCTGATGGATTCGGACGGAGCCAATGTGCGGCGGCTGACCGAGGGGGGTGGCGACGCCGTCACGCCCTGCTGGTCGCCCAACGGCATGACCATCGCATTTTCTTGGACGCGCGGATTCGCTCCCGGGAACTATAATGTCTTCTTGCTCGATGTGGCCAGCGGGAAGCTGGTGCAGTTGACTCATGGCGCCGGGCGCAACGAGCATCCCTGGTTTTCGCCCGATGGCCGCCAGATCGTTTTCGACTCGGACCGCAACGGAGGAAAGCAGATTTTCACCATGCTGGCCGACGGCACCAGGGTGCGGGCCCTGACGACCGCGGGCACGAACACGGCTCCGGTGTGGAGCCTGAAATGAAGCGCTGAGTGCTGAGCGCTGAGTTTAGAAGAGCTGGGCGTCACCACCCAGCATTCAGCACTCAGCACTTGAGAAACGGGAATTGATACGAAGGAGAGGAAACACAACAATGAATAAACAACACCTCCGGCTCGTAGGCCTGATCTTAATTGTCGCACTGCTGGCTTTGAGTGGTGCGGGCTGCAAGAAGAAGGCGGCGCCGCCGCCGCCACCGGCGCCACCCCCGGTAGCAAAGCCGGCGCCTCCGCCGCCAGCCCGGCCGACAGTCACGCTGAGCGCCAATCCGAGCACCATCGAGCGCGGCCAATCAACGACGCTGTCGTGGGAGTCGAAGAATGCCGCGACGCTGGCGCTGGAGCCGGGACTCGGCCAGGTGCCGGCGCGCGGCTCGATGACGGTTTCCCCGTACGAGTCGCTGACCTACCGCATCACGGCCAAAGGACCGGGCGGAACAGCGGACGCCAGCGCGCGCGTCACCGTCAACCCGCCTCCGCGGCCGCCGGCGCCGCCCAAGCCGGCCGAGGAGGACATCCAGACGTCCTTCAACAACCGGGTGCGCGACATCTATTTCGACTACGACAAGTCGGATATCCGCCCTGATGCGGTGCCCGTGCTGCAGGCCAACGCCGAATGGCTGCGCGCCCACCCCAAGGCCAACATCGTGATCGAAGGCCACTGCGACGAGCGCGGCTCGGCAGAATACAACCTGGGGCTGGGTGACCGCCGCGCCACGGCCGGCAAGGAGTACCTGGTCTCACTCGGCATCGACGGCAACCGCATCCGCACCATCAGCTACGGCAAGGAAAAGCCGGTCTGCACCGAGCACAACGAAGACTGCTGGCAGCGGAACCGGCACGACCATTTCGTTCTTGCCCGCTAGCGAAGAAGGCCACAGGCCGCAGGCTACAGGAAGCCGGGGGCTCCTTATGCCCGGCGCCTGTAGCCTTTCATCGGAGGAACATTGTGAAGCGCAGAATTGTCTATCGCGGTGTGACTGCCGCCTGCCTGGTGGCCTTGCTGGCAACGCCGGCCTTCTCGATCTCCAAGACCGAGCAGATGCTAATCCAGATCCAGACGGTCGTCAACCAGTTGCAGAACGACATGCGTGACCTGCGCAGCGCCCTGGACGAGCGCATGGGGATGGTGCGCCAGTTGATCGAGCAATCGACGGTGACCGTCAGCAAGCTCAACACCGCCATCGACGCGGTGCAGCGCAATATCCAGGGAACTGTGGCCGCGCAAGGCGCGAAGATGGACCAGGCGGCCACCAATATCCAGGCGCTTAACGACTCGATCGAAGACGTGCGCGCCCGGCTGGGGAAGCTCTCGGAGCAGATGACCGCCATGCGCATGGCCATCGAGACGCTCCAGACCCAGCAGGTGCAAATCCAGCAGGCCGCAGCCCAGGCCCAGGCGGCTGCGGCCACAACGGCGCAGCCGCCCCCGGCCAAGGAGCTTTATGACAACGCGCTCCGCGACCTGAGCAGCGGCAATACCGAACTGGCCATGAAGGAGTTCCTCGACTACCTGCGTTATTACCCGGATACCGACCTGGCTGGCAACGCGCAGTTCTACGTCGGTGAGTCCCTCTACCGGCAGAAAAAGTACCGCGAGGCCATTGACGCTTACGATACGGTGCTGGATCGTTATCCGCGCGGCAACAAGGCCGCAGCCGCGCGCCTGAAAAAGGGGCTGTCGCTGTTCGAGCTGAAGGACCGCGCGGGCGGCGAACGCGAACTGCGCCGCCTGGTGCGCGATTTCCCCAACAGCGATGAGGCCAAGATTGCCAAGGACTATTTGAAGTCGCCGTCCGCCAGCGATACCAGTGGGGGCCGAAAGGCCCCCGTCAAGGCCACCTCCCGCCGCCGCTAACCTTCTCCTCAACAAATAGAACAGAGCCGCGAGCGGCCGTCTAAGGAATTTTCAGCGCGTGTTTATCGAGGCTCGGCAACGCCCAAGTCCTTACAGATTTTCCTGGCGAGCGGTTCAGGGATTTCCGTATGTCGAGGTACGCTGGAGGTCTTGCGGACGGGCGGATTCCAATAGATCGTGTGCTTCGTCCCCTCCCTCAAGAAGAGGCAGCCATGGTTCTCCAGATGACGAATCAAAGCGCGGCGCTTCATCAGATGGCGACGGTGATCGGTTCGCGCAGCACGTGCTTGCCGGCCAGTTCGCGTTCCGCAAGCTCGCGGTTAGCGCGCAGCACCATTTCGATCGCTTCACGGAGATTCTCGCGCGCTTCCTCCAGTGTTTTGCCCTGCGTGTTTGCTCCGGGCAATTCCGCGACGTAACCGATGTACCAGTCGCCCACCTTCTCGAAGACACCCGTGAACGTGTTCTGCATTTCAGGCCTCTTCTTCCGCTCATTATAGCGGGTTCCCACCCAGGAAGTGCACCGTGACAACGCCTTCGGCGCCAACCCGACGCTACCCGCGGTGGCTCTGGCGCTGCTCCGGAGCGCGGGACGCGACCTGGGCGCGGTAGCCCAGGCCGAGCATGATGGCGGCGAAGACCAGCAGCACGATGCCCCACTCCGCGTTCACGTTGCTCCTGGTCCATGGAGCACGCGTGCTGGGGCTGAAGAGGCCGAAGGCGGTCAGAATGCCGCCCAGGATGGCGAACATCCAGCCGATGAAGATTCTCAGGTCCGGCCCGTACCCGCCGGTGGTCGCTGGTCGTGGCTGCGGCGAATGTCCCCGCCCAAAAAATGCTGATGCAGCCGGCTGCGTGAGTAACACCAGAAAAACGGTGTACACAAACGTAGCGAGTACATGCTTCGGGCCGAATCGAGAAAGAAAACCGCCGAGCACGATCCCCGCCGGCTGAAGAAACAGATACGATACACGGCCCCAGTTGAGTCCCTTAAGCATTGCTTTGCCGACGATCACACCGATGACGGTGCTCACCAGAGAGCCCAGTATGATGCTGCCAGCATGCCTCCCCAGTAGTGGGATTGTAAACAGCAGGGCCACCAGACCCAAAACGCTGCCAGCGATGACGAGCCACGCAATGACGGTCACGCTGGTCGGTCGCTTCCTGTTGTCCATGTTCATGCCTCCGTTGATTCTCACTACCAAAACTTGATGTTCATCCAGGTGACGAACGCCAGCACGATAACGCCCCAGAATAGCGGGCGCCGGTACAGGGGCAGCGCCACGCTGGGAGGCTTGTCGGAGAGCGCGTAGACCAGCCCGCGCAGGTCGGCCTCCTTGGGCGCCGGCGTCATCGCGCTGATGATGATGGTAACGATGAAGCAGGTGGTCCAGGCGGCCATGGCCCCGTAGAAATTGGCGGCCATGTCGCTCGCATAATGCAACACGTGCCGCGTGTTCAGCAAGTGGTGTGCCATGGCCGCGCCGATTCCCGCCACCAGACCAAAGAACGCGCCCGTCGCCGTGGCCCGCTTCCAGAACATCCCCAGCAGGAAGGTGGCGAACAGCGGGGCGTTGAAAAAGCTGAACAGCAACTGCATGTAGTCCATCAGGTTGTTGAACTGCATCACGATGTAGGCGGTGCCAACACTCATCCACACGCCCAGCAGCGTCACCCACTGGCCTACCGCGAGATAATGTTCGTCGGATCGCTTGGGCCGGATGTAGGACTGGTAGATGTCGTAAGTGAAAACGGTGTTGAAAGCGGTGACGTTGCCGGCCATGCCGCTCATGAAGCTGGCCAGCAGGGCGGTGATCCCCAGCCCCAGCAGCCCCGAGGGATAAAACTGCTGCAGCATGCGCGGCAGCGCCTCGTTGTAACCGCTCGACGAGGTGGCAATGTCGGGCATCAGCGCGATGCCGATCATGCCCGGCACGATGATCAGGAAGGGAAACAGCGACTTGGGGAAGGCGGCGATGATGGGGGTCATCTGGGCGGCGGTCATGTCGCGCGCCGCCATGGCCCGCTGCACCACCAGGAAGTCGGTGCACCAGTAGCCGAACGACAGCACGAACCCCAGCCCCATCACCATCGCGAACCAGTTCACGCCCATGGAGTTGGAGCTGGAGTCGGCCAGCACCCGCCAGGAACTCACCATGCCCGGATTGTTCAAGCGCGCCACCAGCCCTTCCCAGCCGCCGATGTGCCGCAGGCCCATGATGGTCAGCGGGGCGAAGCCCAGCACGATCAGGAAGAACTGCAGCACCTCGTTGTAAATCGACGAAGTCAGCCCGCCCAGGTAGGTGTAGATCAGCACCACGACGGCCGAGACCAGGATGCTGGCGTGGATCGGCCAGCCCAGGAAGACGCGGAAGACCACGGCCATGGCGTACATGTTGATGCCGCTCATGAGCACGGTCATGACCGCGAAGGAAAGGGCGTTCAGCCCGCGCGTTTTCTCGTCGAAGCGCAGCCGCAGGTATTCCGGCACGGAGCGGGCGCGGCTGCCATAGTAAAACGGCATCATCCAGACGCCGACGAAGACCATGGCCGGGATGGCGCCCACCCAGTAGAAATGGCTGGTCAGCATGCCGTACTTGGCGCCGCTGGCCGCCATGCCCATCATCTCCAGCGCGCCCAGGTTGGCGGAGAGAAACGCCAGCCCGGTGATCCAGCTCGGAATTCGCCGGCCGGAGAGGAAAAAGTCGGTGCTGGTCAACATGTACTTCTTCAGCATCCAGCCGATGGTCAGGACGAATGCGAAGTACACCAGAATGATGCTGTAATCGACAGGAGCGAGTCGCATAAGGTTAGCTCCGAGTGCCAGTCCAAGGTCCAAAGCCGAGGAGCCCGGGCGGACCGGCCCTGGAAAACCGCTATAGTACCGCAGCTTGTCCCGTCAGCGAACAACGTTGTACGGCTTGCAGCGAGTGGACTCGCTTGAATCGAAGGCTTCGGTGGTAGGGATTGCGTTGGAAGATCCGGAAGGCCCGCCGTGCTTGTTCCTGGACCGGCTTCGGCAACCGGCGAAAAGCCAGGCGAAACGCCTCATTCTTGCGTGAAATCATTCGTCCAGAGGCTCGAGCAGGGTCGTCCTGCCGGCGTGGAGGTCGCGCCGTGCATCTTCAGCTAACTCGGCCAGTTTGTCCTGAGACTTGGCGAAGCTTTCCGCCCATCGCTTTTCAGCGGCGAGTTCCTCGATCAGAATGGTGGCCATTGCGTCCTGTTCCTCGTCGGGCAGCTTCGCCAACTCGGCAACGGCTCGTTCCAACAAGAGCGTCATGGCAGCCTCCCCGCCCTATTATAGGCCCTCCGACCTCCTGATCACGCGCTTTTCGCCGCGGCTGAAAAGCCAGCCGCTGGCCGCACGTTGAGCGCCGAGTTCAGCGTTGCCGGCGGGACGCCAGCGGCACAAAAATTCTGATACCATTTCTGACTTATGAAGAAGGGAATCCTGCTGCTCTGCCTCCTCTCGCTGTTCCTGATTTACGCCAGGCGCGACGGCGTTCTGGTGCCCGGCAAGTCCGATGGCCAGACGATTCTTCCCAACATGTGGCGGCTGACGCCGGCCGGCACGCACGTCACCGTCGGCGACCTGCCGCTGAAGATGCTGCTGACGCCCGACAAGAAGTATGCGCTTGTCGCCGCCAACGGCTACAACGACCAGGGCGTGGCGCTGGTGGACATCGACGGCGGGCGGGTAGCCGCGAAGGTGCTGCTGCGCCAGACCTATTGCGGGCTGGATCTGGTGCCCGAGGGGCCGGCGGCGGCCACTGTGTTTCTTTCCGGCGGCCGGGCGGGCAAGGTCTACCGGCTGCGCTACGAGCAGGGCAAGCTGGCCGAGCAGCAGCCGCTGGAGGTCCCGAACTTCAGCCCGGACACCGGCTACCTGAGCGGCCTGGCCGTGGCGCCGGCGCGCAACCTGCTGCTGGTTCTCAACTCCGGACAGGACACGCTGCTCTACTTGGACCTGAAATCGGGCTCGCTCACTGGCAGCCTGAAGACGGGCTACCGGCCGTACCAGATCGTGGTGGATGCCGCCGGCGCCAAAGCCTACATCTCGAACTGGGGCGGCCAGAGCGTGAGCCGGCTGGATATCGAAAAGGCCGCGCTGGATGCCACGCTGCCGGCCGGCGACCATCCCACCGACATGGTGCTTTCCTCTGACGGCCGCACCCTGTTCGTGGCCAATTCCAACAGCGACACGGTCAGCGCCATGGACCTGGCCACGCAGCGGCCGCGCGAAACCATCGCCATGGGACTGACGCCGCGCTCGCCGCAGGGCGCCGGGCCCAACGGCCTCTCGCTCAGCCCCGACGGCAAGACCCTGGCGGTGGCCAACGCCGGCAACAACGACGTGGCGCTCGTCGATGTCTCGGAGGCCGGTCAATCGCGCGTGCTGGGCTTCATTCCCACCGGCTGGTATCCCACCTCGACGCTGTTCGATGCCGCCGGCAAGAAACTGCTGATCGGCAGCGGCAAGGGGCTTGGCTCCAGCCCCAACCCCACCGGCCCGCAGCCCACGCTGCCGGCGGGTTCCGGCCGCACGCACGTTCGCAGCATTATTCCGGGCGCGGTGTCCATCGTGGCGCTGCCGGACGCCGCGCAGCTCGCCAAATACACCGCCCAGGTGCGCGCCAACTCGCCCTATCGCGACGAGTGGCTCCAGGTGGCGGCCAATCGCGGCGTGAAAGATACGATTGTGCCGGAGCGCGTGGGCGACCCCTCGCCCATCAAATACGTGATCTACATCATCAAGGAGAACCGCACCTACGACCAGGTGTTCGGCGCCCTCAAGGAAGGCAACGGCGACCCGTCGCTGGTGCTGTTCGGCGAGAACGTGACGCCCAACCATCACAAGATCGCGCGGGAATTCGTGCTGCTGGACAACTTCTATTGCAGCGGGGACGTGAGCGTGGACGGCCACGCCTGGTCCGACGGCGCCTTGTCCAGCGACTTTCTGGAGAAGCAATGGCCGGCGCAGTACTCGCGGCGCGGGCCGATGATGACCGATCCCGAGCAGCGCCTGCACCGGCCCCGCGCCGGCTACATCTGGGAGCGGGCTGAAGAGAAGGGCCTCTCCATCCGCAGCTACGGCGAGATGGCCAACGTTCACAGCCTGAAGGGCAAGGTCTCGACCGACTATCGGCCCAAGGATCTGGATCGGCCGTGGCGCGACAGCGACCGCGCCGACGTATTTCTAAAGGAGTTCGAGCAGTTCGACCGCGACGGCGCCCTGCCCAACTTCATCGTGATGAGCCTGCCGGAGAACCACACCTCGGGCACGCGGCCGGGCGCCTTCACGCCTATCGCGGCGGTGGCCAACAACGACCTGGCGCTCGGGCGGATTGTGGAGCGGGTCACGCGCAGCCGGCACTGGAAGGAGACGGCCATCCTGGTCTTGGAAGACGACGCGCAGAACGGGCCGGACCATGTTGATTCGCACCGCTCGGTGGCCCTGGCCATCAGCCCCTACTCGCGCCTGCAACGGGTCGATAGCACTTTCTACTCGACCTGCAGCGTGCTGCGCACTATCGAGTTGCTGCTGGGGCTGGAGCCGCTGACGCAATATGACGCGGCGGCCTACGCCATGTTCAACAGCTTTGGCCGCCGCGCCGACCTCACCCCCTACCAGGCCCTGCCGGCGCGCGTGGACCTGAACGCCAAGAACCCGGCCAACGCCTACGGCGCGGCAGCCTCCGTGGCCATGAACTTCGACGAAGTGGACATGGCGCCCGAGCAGGAGCTGAACGAAATCCTGTGGAAGTCGATCAAGGGTGCGGACTCGCCGATGCCGGCGCCGGTCCGCCGCCTGCTCCCCGCGCCGCTCTACGCCCAGCGGTAGAGTGGGACGCAGATGAACGCAGATAAACGCAGGTTGAACGGCGCTGCCCATCTGCGTTTATCTGCGTTCATCTGCGTCCGATTCCTCGCCTTGCCCTTTGTGAGTGCTATTCCCTGATCAGGCTGAGGCTGACCGAGGGCTTGCTGTTGGCGGCGTTGCGGCGGCGGGGCGGCTGCGGCCGTGGCGGCGCCGGCGATGCCGCCGCCAGAATCCGCTTGGCGATCTCTTCCCGCACCTGGTACAGGTCGATGGGATCGGAATTCCAGTCCGTGAAGGTGCGCGCGATCTTGCGGACCAGCCGGTCGGCCTCTTCCTTCTGTCCGCGCGCGGCCAGCATGCGGATGTACTCGTAGTCCTCCATGCCCTCGCGGACTTCCTTCAGCCGCATGGAGGTGACGAGGCCGGGAACCGCGAGGTCCGCACCCGGATACAGCAGCACGCCCTCGCAGTTGTACTGGTTGCGGTAAGAAAGCGGGTTGGTCCACAGGTCGATGGCCGGGTCCCAATACGCCGTGGTCCAGTAGAGCAGCCCGGTCATGCCCAAGCGCCAGCTCATCCAGGCGGGGAGGCGATAGTTGAGCAGCGGGAAATCAAGCTGCCAGAAGGGCGTGTCGCCGCCGCGCGGTCCCTGGCACAGCGCGGTGTACGACCACAGTTCCTCGCCGGCCCGCAACCGCTCCTGGCCCGCCGGCTCCTCGAACAAGTACCAGAGCGGGACCCAGACATCGACGCTGCCCACCAGCGTCCCCCACTCCGGTTTCTGCGGGGTTGGCTGCTCGGTGCAGAGCACCTTGATGCCCGGCTGGGCTTCGTGGATCAGCCGCGCCCGCTGCCGCACCTCCTCGTACGCTTCGGCCGTGTTCGGCTCGTCGAGCACGTAGATGTAAGCGCGCTGTTCCCACGCCCTGGCCCGCAGATACTCGTAGATCGACTGTAGGTAGGTGACGTTTCTCGGGCGGTCCTTGTTCAGCGGATCGCTTCCCACCAGCGAGATGGGGAAGCCGGTCACGTGGTAGCGCTCGATGTAGTCCTTGAGGCCGTCGTCGGTTCCCGAAGCGTCGATAGTCCCATCGGCGTTCACGCGCGGCCGCAGCCAGGAGGGAATCGGCGGCGAGAGCCGGTGGGCGGCCAGCGTCTCGGCGAACTGGCGCTCCAGCGCCTGGAACTGCGCTGAGCCGGCGGAGATCTTGTAAAAGTTGGCCACGCGGCTTGACAACGAACCGAAATTCGACCGCATCGAGGGTGTGTCGGGCAAGGCGAAATCCCAGACCGTCAGCTTGATGCCCACGCGGGCCGCCGCCTGGCCGGCGGCTGTCACCGTAATCGTGCCGCCGTACTCGCCCGCCGCCGCGTCCTTGGGCACGAACAGATCCACCCAGATGGGCTGGTTGCGGCCCGGTTCGAGGTCGAAAGGAGCGCCAGCAAACCGCGGCTGCCCTTCCGCCCCGGCGGAGAAGGGAATCAGGGCGTCGGGATACCAGCCGGGGCCTTCCTTCGATTTGGGGCTGGGAGTTTTGACCTCGATGTAGTGCTCGCGATACAGCGCCACGTGCCGCGCCGGGATGGCGGCGCCCGCCTCGCCGGCCAGGTCGCCGGCCGCCGCGTTCACCTGTTTCAGTCCCTGGGCGCCTGCCCGAACGATGATCTGAAAGGGGGCGTACTCGTTGCGCGCGGCCTTGACGATTGCGGTCGTGGCGCCTTGCGCCTCCTGCTGCGGCCGCACCCGCGTCAGGTCGTCCGCCACCCAGACGTTGACTTGCGCCTGCGCCGCCGCCACCCAGACCGCGAAGAACAGCAGCAGTCGCCGGATTGGCATGTTTCCCTCCCGCCGCCTCTTCAGGCCGCCCGGACCCAGCGCACCAGTTCCGGCAAGGTCGGGCGCTTGCCGTACATCAGGATGCCCACCCGGTAGATTCTCGCCGAGAGCCACAGGACGGCGAAATTCGTGGCCAGCAGCAAGGCGATCGAAAGAGCCACCTGCCAGGCCGGCGGCGTGATCAGGTTGATCCGCAGGAACATCAGCATGGGCGTGAAGAACGGGATCAGGGAAAGAATCACGGCGGCGGTCGAGTCGGGCGCGCGAATCACCAGTTGGGCGACCAGGATGGGAATAATCAAAAACCACATCACTGTCATCTGCAACTGCTGCGCTTCCTGCTCGCTGTTCACCACCGCGCCCAGCGCCGCGAACATGGTGCTGTACAGCAGGTAGCCGAGCACGAAGAACAGCGCGAAGTAGAACAGCAGGCTGCCGGGCACGCTGATCTCGCCCATCTGGGTGCGCAGCGAGCCGAGCATGCCGCCGCCGGCCACCAGCGCCATCAGGATCCAGACGGCATATTGGGTGAGGCCCACCGCCGCCACCCCCAGGATCTTTCCCGCCAGCAGTTCCATGGGCTTCACGGAGCTGAGCAGCACCTCGAATACGCGGCTGGTTTTTTCCTCGATGATGCTGCGCATGACCGCCACTCCGTACAGCATCAGAGTCATGTAGAGCACCATGAGAAAGAAAAAGGAGATGATAAAGGTGATGCCGCGCTCTTCGCGCACACCCTTGTCGCTGACGCGCACGGTGCGCATCTGCACCGGCTTGACCAGCCGCTGAACGTCGTCCGCCGGGATGCCGCGGGAGACCAAACGGAGTTGCACGACCGCGGAGGAGACGGCCTGCTCCAACGTGCGGAGCGCAATCATGTCGGTGACGTTGCGGCCGTTGTACTCGATCCTGCCGCCGGCGGTCGGATCGCCCTCGAGCCACAGGCAGCCGTCCAGGCGCCCGGCGCGAACCTCGGAGATCAGTCCTTCGCGGGTCTGGCTCTCGTGGCCCGCGGCGACTTCCACCGGTTGGAACTCGAAGCCGGGAATCGAGACGCCCGTGTTGCGCTGCAGGTCCGGACGCGGGGTTTGCGGGCGGCGCTCCAGCCGGCTGCGCAGCAGCGGAACGATACTGGGCTGCCCGGCCGCCTGGGCCACGGCCACTTTCTGGGTTTGGTTGCCGCCCCGGGTGGCCAGCAGGATGGGGAGCCCGAGGATGACCGCGAAAATCAGCGGCATCAGCACGGTGGTGATGACGAACGCCTTGGTCTTGACTCGCTCCAGATACTCGCGCAGGAAAATGTATTTGGTATTGCGCATGAAAAAATAGTTCTCAGTTTTCAGTTCTCAGTTTTCAGTTACGCCTGGCCGCTGCCTCCTGCCTCCTGCCTACAGCCCACAGCCCACAGCCTACGGCCCACAGCCTTCTTGCTTATGCTTCCACCTTGCCGACCGAGCTGATGAAGATCTCTTCCAGCGAAGGCTCGGTCACTTCGAAGCGATTCACTCGGAGCCGGTTGATCAAGGCGGAAAGAATCTGTTGCGGGTCCGCGCTGGGGAGCAACTTGATTTCCACCTGGTTGCCGGTATCCCGGGCGTCGCGGACACCGGTCAGGTCACGGACGAATTGCCAATCGCCCTCCACCTCGGCGAGGATGGTATTGCGGCCGAAGCGCCGGCGGATCTCGCGCAGGTTGCCTTCCAGCACGCGCTCACCACGGTTCACCAGGCAGATCGCTTCGCACAGCCTCTCGACCTGCTCCATGCGATGGGTGGAGAAGATGATGGTTTTGCCCCGCCGCTTCAGCTCCAGCATGACGTCCTTCAGCATGGCGGTGTTCACCGGGTCCAGGCCGGCGAACGGTTCGTCGAGGATTATCAGGTCCGGGTCGTGCAGCAGGGTGGCGGCGAACTGCACCTTCTGCTGCATTCCCTTGCTGAGCTCCTCCACTTTTTTGGTTTCCCATCCGGACATGTCCAGCCGCCGCATCCACTCCGCGGCGCGCTGCCGCGCCTGGCCGCGGTTCAACCCTCGCAGCAGTCCCAGGAAGATCAGCGTGTCGCCCACCTTCATCTTCTTGTACAGGCCGCGCTCCTCCGGCAGGTAGCCGACGCGGAGCAGCGCCTGACGTTTGAACGGCTCGCCGAACAAGTTCACCGTGCCGGAATCGGGGAGGATGATGTCGAGCAGCATCCGGATGGTCGTGGTCTTGCCGGCCCCGTTGGGGCCCAGCAGGCCGTAAATGCTTCCCGCCGCCACGGCAAAACTCAGGTCCTTGACGGCCACCGTGCCGTTAAACGCCTTGCGAATGGCGCAGACTTCCAAAGCAGCCGGCGCCAGGCGCGCCAGGGCGGGTTGAGCTGAAGACATGTTTGGCATTTTACCTGAGAAACCGCCCCCCTACCGCTCAGAGATCGTGCGCCAGTTTGATGAAGTAGGTGTTGCCCTGCAGCGAGCGCTGGCCGAAGGCGGCGCGCCCGCGCTGATAGGCAAACTGCAGCGAACCGAACGGCGGCTTGAAGCGCCACACAAAGACCGCCTCGGTGTTCTTGCGGTCGATCACCGAATTGGTTTGGAAAAAGACGCGCAGAAACAAGTCCCGCGTGAAATTATGGCGCACCCGGAAGATGTTGATCAGCGTCGCCTGCTGGGTGGGATCTGGCTTCAGCCAGACGCGCGAAAGCTGGTACTCGAACGCCGTCTCGGCGCTGACTTTTCGCCGGAAGTAGGCGTTCACGGCTCGCAGGTCCGAGTCGTAGCTTCTGCCGGTCTGGTATCCCAACCCCCAAGCCTGGTACTCGCGGGTGTTGTGGCCGAGCTGCAGCTCCGCCTGGGGATTGTGGAATCCCTTCTCGAACAGCCGGTACTCATTGCGAAAGAGCACGGAAGCGCTCCACCGGTTGCGCAAATCCATCTTGACCGAGGCGATGGTGTGGTAGCCGCGCACCGTGGCTTTCTTCTGGCTGAAATACAGGTTGTTCTTCGACTCCAGGATCAGGCGCTGAATGGGGCTGCCGTTGAACCACAGGGTTTTCGAGAGATCGCTATCTATTTCGCGGCGGTCGTCGTCCCTGAGGTAGCCGGTGGAGCTCACGTTGTCGCCGAAGCGGTCGCCGACGTGGAGGTAGCGAAAATGGAAATGGCCGGTGGAGGAGTCGTAGGCGGGGCGCACGAACCACGCCCAGTTTCCCTGGCCGTACAGGCCGTGCGAGCGGACCAATTGGCCGGTGAAGCCCCAGCGCGGGGTGAAAAAGGCCGCCGTGTCCAGCCCCATCGATCCCTCGTTGCGGCCGGCGAACGACCAGTTCACCACCATCACACCCAGCGCGGACGACTTCAGGTATTGCCGCTCGACCCGTCCCACCGTGTAGTTGGCCCGCTCCAGCCCGGTCCGGCCGGGCGTCTCGCTCGGTAGCCGCGCTTCCGCCACGATCAGCGTCGAATCCCAGGGCCCGCTCTTGGACATCAGCCGTCCGCCGATGTCGATGTCGGCGATGCGGCGCGAGTAGAAGGTTTGGATGCGCTGCTGGAATTTCTGATTGGTCTCCAGAAAGAACGGCCGCTTCTCGGCCAGCCGGGCCTCGAACCGCGTCAGGTTGACGAATTCCTCGTCGCCCTCGATGGTGGCGAAATCCGGGTTGACGGTCACCTGGAGAGTGGTCTCCGGGCGGAACGCGTAGCGGGCATCCATCCCCAGGCTACCCCGGAGCGTCTCCCCCTGCCGATACTGGCCCATCATGTATGGGATGAAGGTGTAAGGCCGCGCGCCGCCGCCCTCCAGGTTCAACCCTTGTATCTCGCCGTATTGCGATACCCGGAAGATGTTCTCCGGCGGGCCATTCCAGAGGCTGGTCTCCATGGTGCTCCGCCGGGAGCGCAGAATATTGAATCCCCAGGTCCTGTCTTGGCCGGAGCGAAAGCGCAAGGAACGGAGCGGGATGGCGAACTCCGCCGCCCAGCCGTCGTCGAGCTTTTTGGCGGCCACCTGCCAGACCGCATCCCAGGTCGCGTCCCAGACGCGCCCGTTGTCCTGCACGGTTCCGTCGGTTTGCGTTCCGAGCGGGTTGGTGGCGAAAAAGTAGCAGGTATGGCGGTCGTGGAAGGTGTCGAGAAAGACGACGATCGCGTCGTCCGGCATGGCCACGGGATCGCGAGGAGCCTGCGGCATGCGCACTTGCCCGTCACGCTGGCCGTGCCGCGCGGTGATTTTTTCCGGCTCGTTGTCGTAAGCGTAGACAGCTATGTAGATGTGCGTGTCGTCGTAGAGGAAGTACCCGACCGTCTTTTGCATGGCCGGCTTGCCCTTGTGCGGCTCGAACTGGACGAAATTCTCGAAGCGAGCCGCGCTGGCCCACTCGCCCGCCTCGATGACCCCGTCGATGATCGGCCGCCGCTGGGCGCGGACAGCGGTGACCGGCGGTTGGCCTGCCGAACAACCGAATGCCAAGCACGTCACCAACAGAATCGCGCGGCCGGGCAAGCTGGACATGCATCCCCTTTCTCAAGCCCTCGATCTTACCCCGGCCTTGGGGGAACAGGCACGAGCATTGCGGCCTGCGCCCGGGTGGTTCGGCGCTCATGGCTGAACCTGTAACGCCTCGCAACGGGTCGCGACTGTCGCGCTTCTGTTGCCGCTCTCGTGACATAATCCGCAAAGGCGCCGCCATGCTATGGACAATCGTCATCATCCTTGCGGCGTGCGCGCTGCCGCTCGAGGCACAGATTTCGGAGCGGGCGCGCAAGCTGCACCAAGACGCCTTCGTCTTCGACGGACACGTGCACGTCATTAACCGTCAGTTCTACCACGGCGGCGACATCGGGCAGCGCATCCCCGATGGGCAGTTCGACCTCCCCCGCGCCAGGGACGGGGGCGTGGACGCCATGTTTTTCTCGGTTTTCGTGAGCGAGGAATACTACCCGCCCCGCTACGAAACCAAGCATGTCTTGCGCCTGATAGACTTGGCGCTGTCGCAAATCGAGAAGAACCGGGATCAGATCGAGCTGGCTCCGGACGCGGCCTCCATTGCCAGCATCAACCGGCAGGGGAAAATCGCGGCGGTCCTGGACCTGGAAGGCGGCTTCGACCTGGACGGGGATCCGGCGGTCTTGCGCGCCCTGTACCGGCTCGGGCTTCGCTGCGCACAGCTTCCCGCGCACAACTGGGCCAACAACTTTGCCGACTCCTGCTGCGCCCCGGCGAAGTGGCAGGGCCTGAACGAGCGCGGCCGCGCCGTGGTCCGGGAGATGAACCGGCTGGGCATGGTCATCAACGTTTCGCACGCTTCCGACCAGACCATCGAGCAGGTGCTGGAAGTCAGCACGCAGCCGGTGGTCGCCACGCACCACGGCCTGCGCAGCGTCAACGACATTCCCCGGAACATGCCGGACGACGTGCTCAAGAAGTTGGCGGCCAAGGGCGGAGTGATCGGGTTCCAGATCGGCAATGACTTCCACAATCGCAAAGCCTTCGACTGGCGGACGGCGCGTGCCGGCAAGCCCTTCTGGGACACGACGGATATCGCAAAGCAGGGGAGCCCAGAGCCAATCGAGGCCATCGACCGGCGTGTTGCGCCGCACGTTCCCAGCGTGGGCATCGAGTTGCCGGACGACGTGAAGCTGGATGTGGACGGCTGGGTGGCCGTGGTGGACCGCGCTATCCGGCTGGTGGGTGAAGACCACGTGGCGCTGGGCACCGACTTTGACGGCGGGCCAACGCCCCCGCGCGGCATGCGCGACATCGCCGACCTGGCCATGATCACCGACGCCATGCTGCGCCGCGGCTATTCCGAGCAGCGCATCCGGAAATTCCTGGGCTTGAACCTGCTGCGCGTCTTCCGGCAGATCACCGAGAGGAAGTAGGGACGCGATCCGAGGCGCCGCCGCAGGGGCCACTGTTGTGATGGCCCGGCCCTCCGAAAGCACCAAATCAAATGATCAGGGATCTAGCGGGCACGTGAGCCGCGCTTGGTAGTCGGGCCGGGCTGCGGCTGCTTGCCCGGAGCGGGCACCGTCGGCGCGGGGGTGGTCGGCGTGGGCGTGGCGACCGGCGGCGGTGTGGGCGAAGGCGAGGTCGCACCCGGGGGACCGCTGCCGGTCCCACCACCACTATCGTCACCGCCCTGATTCTTAGGTGGTCCGGGCGCTTGGCCCATGTCGCCGCCGCTGCTGCCGGGCACGGTGCCGGGCGCAGGATTGCCGTCCGGCGCCGGGCTGGTGCCAGGACTCGGAACACGGCTGCTGCCCGGCCCGCCCACGCGCACCGTTTCCAGCGCGCGGTCCACGACCGTGCCGATGATCCGCGCCGCCGCCCGGGCCCTGCCAGCGCCCGCAGGAACCAGCGGCTCGGCCGGATGCACGATCAGCACGTCGCCCGGTTTCAGCAGGACTTCGCTGGGGTGCAGCTTGTGCGAGACGCTCACGAAGCCCTCTTCCACCGACACCGTGGTGGTCTCGTCGCTGGCCACCAAAACCTCGAACACGGTGCCGCGCACCGCAATCAGCGCGGTCGGAGAATTGACGCGGTACGGATTCGGGCGCCCGCCCAGTTTCTGGATTTCGACCTTCACCTTGCCGAGATAAATGTCGAGCAGATCGCGCCAGTTTCCGCGGTTGGCGCGGAAGATGACTTTCGATTCGGGGAAGACTTCGAACCTGCTGCCGTCGTCCAACTGGAACAGCGCGTACCCGTCGGGCCCGGTGACGATGGTTTCGCCGGGCTGGATCTCGCCGCTGCCTTGGATGGCCCAGAGACCGCCATTGCGCTCCACTGAAACGCGGCCGTTCAGTTGGATGGCGCGAGCCATCACCGCGGGATCGGGCGCCCGCGCCGACACTGCGGTCATCGCCAGCAGCGACACAACAACAACTGCCGGCGCCGCATATGCCGCGAATTGGCGCCGCACTCGCATCCGATTCTCGGGGCACTCTACCATAAAGCACCCCCCGTCAACAACAAGTTTGCGGCGGGAGGGCGACACATCCTATGGGGCGCCATACTACTCAGCCTCACCCCGGGGCCTGAGCCCATCCCGGCGCCAACAAACACGGCCCGGCATTCGCGCCTGTGATCCGGCGCTCAGCCAAGCCAGCCCGAAAAAAAACGCCTCTCTGTTGGTCCGTCAGTTCCGTCGAGCTGCGCCAGCACGTTGGCTACTGCCGCCTCAACAGAGAGGCAGGTTGAAGAGGAAACATCTGAACCGCCCATACCAAGTGCAATGGGACAGCCAAACTTAGAAACGAATAAGTCCTTTTGAATCAGTGACTCTTGCGCCTCTTCTGGCACTGCCGCTGAGTCCGCCTGTGTCAGGGTGACACAGCGCTGTGGCATCCCTCGGGCATGCCATGTCAGTTTTTCAAGGGGGGTTGTGAATGCGAATACCTTGGAAACAAAGCGAATAAAGTTCGGACAGCAGTTTCGTCCAGGGCTGGTCGTGCCGGCAGAATGTGGGACGTTTATAGCGGGTCGATGACGGCGATGGCGTGGGCGGCGGCGGCCTGGCCATGCCCGATCTCGCCCAGCCCTTCTGCGGTTTTCGCTTTGACGTTGACGCAGTCCTGGGGAATTCCAAGCGCTGCGGCCAGCGCCTGCCGCATCGCTTCCCGGTGCGGAGCCAGCTTCGGCCGCTCCAGGATCACCACCGTATCCACGGAGGCGGGGCGGTATCCCTTTTCGCGAAGCAACTCGATGATGCGGGAAAAGAACACGGTGCTGGAAGCGCCGCGCCAGGCCGGGTCGCTGTCGGGGAAATGCTGGCCGATATCCCCGAGGCCCGCCGCCCCAAGCAGCGCGTCGGCGATGGCGTGGGAAAGCACGTCCCCGTCGCTGTGGCCGGCCAGGCCGCGCTCGAAAGGAATCTCGACCAGTCCGAGGATCAGCTTGCGCCCCTCGATCAGCCGGTGCGAATCAAAGCCGATGCCAACCCGCATAGGAGTTAAGAGTTATGAGTTATGAGTTATGAGTCACGAATCGCCCTGGTGTTCCTCCAACTCTTAACTCTTCACTTTTTTCCTTCGCGCTCCAGTTGGAGGAAAAACTTCGCCAGTTCCAGATCGCTGGGCTTGGTGATCTTGAGATTACGGTCCGAGCCCAGCACCACGACGATATCCGCGCCGAGGTGTTCGACCAGGCTGGCCTCGTCGGTGGCCTGGAAGCCGTCCTCAGCCGCCCGTTCGAAGGCCTGTTTGAGAAGCTGGTAGCGGAACACCTGCGGGGTTTGGGCCAGCACGATGCGCTCGCGGGGAATGGTGCCGCGAATGAAGTGCAGCTCAACCTGCTTCACGGTGTCCAGGCTGGGGATGCCGAGAATAGCGGCGCCGCTTTTCTCGGCCTCGCGGATGGCCCGCTCGATGGCGCTTACCTCGACAAAGGGGCGGACGGCATCGTGCACGGCCACCAGGTCGGTGTCCGGCGGCACCATCAACAGGCAGTTCTCCACCGACTCCTGGCGGTAATCACCTCCGCTCACGATCTCCACCCGGCCGGCAAACGGCTCCTGTTCAAGATAAGGAAGGAACGAACCGCGATCTTCCGGGCGCACGGCGACAAACATGCGCCAGACCAGCGGCGTGGCGGCGAATTTCCGCAGGGTATGAATAATCACGGGTACGCCGTCCAGCAGCATGAACTGCTTGCGGGAGGCGCCGGAGCTGACGGCGGCCGCGGGCCCCATGCGGGTACCCATCCCCGCCGCCGGAATGATCGCGGCAACTTTCATAGATAGGCTGTAGGCCGTAGGCTGTGGGCTGTAGACCAAAACCGATAGCCCACAGCCTGCAGCCTAAGAGGGTTTGGCGGCCACTTCGGAAACCGAGGCCTGCTCGGGCCGGTCGCGGAGCGGGCGGGCCACCGGGGTCTGCAGGGCGGCCGGTGGCGCAGCCGATGGGCCGCCGGGATTGCCCGCCCCTTCCTGCGTCCCGCCGCCGCCCGGCCCCGCCGGAGCCGCGCGGTGCTGCGTCCGCTCGTCATACTTGCCGAAAATCATCTTGCCGGCGGTGGTCTGCAAAACGGAAGTGACCGCAATGTCGATGGTCTTGCCGATCATCTTCTTGGCGCTATCAACCACCACCATGGTGCCGTCGTCCAGATAGGCAACACCCTGGTTGTATTCCTTGCCTTCCTTCAGGATGAACACGCGCATGGTCTCGCCGGGCAGCACGATGGGCTTCAGCGAGTTGGCCAGCTCGTTGATGTTGAGCACGGGCACGCCCTGCAACTGCGCCACCTTGTTCAGGTTGAAATCGTTGGTGACGATTTTGCCATCGTAGAGCTTGGCCAGCTCGATCAGCTTCATGTCCACTTCCCGGATGTGCGGGAAGTCGTCTTCGACGATCTGGACATTGATGTTGGCCATCTTCTGGATGCGCTGGAGGATATCCAGGCCGCGGCGGCCCCGGTTGCGCTTCAGCGCGTCGGCCGAATCGGCCACCAGTTGCAGCTCGCGCAGCACGAACTGCGGAATCACCAGGATCCCGTCCACAAAGCCGGTTTCGCAGATGTCGGCGATCCGCCCGTCGATGATGACGCTGGTATCCAGGATCTTATGCGCCTTGCGGACCGGCTTCTCCCCGCCGAACACACCGCCCAGCGCGGTCAGGTTCAGCATGTCGCCCTTGTTTGCCCCTATTACCAGCCCGACGTACGCCATCAGCAGCAGGACACCCAACTGCAGGAACGACTTGGTACGCGGGTCGGCCGCGGCAGAATAAATGATCAAGCTGATCAAAGAGGCGCCGATGATTCCCAGTATCGATCCGATCGCCGCTCCGATCAGGCGCTTCAGGCTGGCGCGTTTCAACCGGATTTCAAAAATGACAATGGCAATCGAAAACGCGAAGCCCAGGATCGCAGCCTGATATCGTTCGAAGCCAAACGGCTGAATGTAGCAGGAGGCGATGGTGAGGACAGCGACAAACACTGCCCTTACGATCAGCAGATCGGCCACAACGCACCCCCTCCCCCCTTGTCCCGGTCAGTTTGCACCCCCCCGAGACCGTCAGGGCAGGCAATCTCGCCTGCCCGTATAAAATCATACCGCTTAGTATACCATCAGCAGCTTTCGCAATACGGAGACGTTCTGTGTTAGATTCGCCTTCTCACGGAGGTCTATCATGCGAATGTCTAGCTGCGTAATCCTCCTTTTCGGCCTGACGCTGGCCGCCCAGGACCCGCGCGGCGCCATCCTCGGCAGGGTCACCGACGCCAGCGATGCCGTGATACCGGGCGTGGTGGTGCGCGCGACCAACCTGGAGACCAACGTAATTACGCGGACCACCAGCAACGAACACGGGAACTACGAGCTCCCCTACCTGCTGCCCGGCGCCTACAAGGTCGAGGCGGAACTTTCGGGTTTCAAGACCTGGGCGCGCGGCGCGGTGGAAGTCCGCATGGGTGACCGGGTGCGGATCGACATTCCAATGGCCGTCGGCGCCGTGGCCGAGAAAGTGGAAGTGACGGCGGCCGCGCCGCTGATCGAGAGCGCCACCGGCGCCATCGCCTCGGTGATGACCACCCGGCAAATCTCCGACCTGCCCCTGCGCAGCGGAAGCCTCTCGTCGCTCTATGCCATGGCGCCGGGAGTGGTGCAGCAGACGCTGCCCTACGATGGGCCGTGGAACGTCATCCAGGCGTCGGAAATCAGCGCTGAGGGGGGAACCAAGAACTTCGATTTCAACGTCGACGGCGTGGGCAACAACTCCTACGCCGGCAACAGCGCCTTTACGCCGCCGCAGGACATGGTGCAGGAAGTGCGGATCGAAACGGGCAGCTTCGATGCGGCGGTGGGCCACACCTCCGGCGGCGCGGTCAACGTGACGCTGAAAACCGGCACCAACGCGCTGCACGGCAGTCTGGGCGCCTCGGCCTCCAGCGGGCCCATGATGACCCGCAACTTCTTCACCAACCGCGTCATCTTCGATCCCACCACCGGCCCCATCACCGAGGCCAAGATCAAGGCCAATACGCCTTCCACACGCTGGGTACGCTACAGCGCGGCGGTCGGCGGTCCGGTTTACATCCCGAAAATTTACAACGGGCGCAACAAGACGTTCTGGATGTTCGGCTTCCAGAAGCACGACCGCCGCCGCCCGGTTGCCACCACGCACAGCGTGCCGACGGCGGCCGAGCGCGGGGGCGATTTTTCGGCCCTGCTGGCGGGCGGCGCCCAGTACCAGATCTACGATCCGTTTACCACCAGGCGTGAGGGAACCACGCGCTTCCGCCGCGACCCCTTGCTGGGCAACATCATCCCGGCAGCCCGGACCGATGCCACGGCGCGGAAAATCCTCGGCTATTACCCGCTGCCCAACGTGGCCGGCACGTCCGACGGAACCAACAATTACGTGCGCACCCGGCAGGACACCCAGAAGTTGAGCCAGCCCATGGCGCGCCTCGACCACAACTTCAGCGAAAAGAACCGCATGTTCGCCCGCTACTCGCATTCGGATTTCCGGGGCAGCTTCGACGAGCTGGTTGCCGACAGCAAGGTGCGCGGACGGTTCCGCGAGCGCCCCCACCGCGGCCTGGCGCTGGACGATGTGCTGACGCTTTCGCCCCGCACCCTGCTCGACCTGCGCTACGGGTTCACCTGGTTTTCCGAATACCAGACCTTCGCCAATATGGGCTGGAACCTGGGGGAGTTTGGCTTGCCCTCCAGCCTGATCGCCCAGTTGAATCCCGCGGTCGTATCCTTTCCCGTCGTCAATGTCTCGGGTCTGCTGCAACTGGGCAACGACGGCGGCTTCCAGCAGGTTTATTACTCGCACAGCCTGCTGGGGGTTCTGAACCGCACCCACGGAAACCACAGCCTGAAAGCCGGCGGCGACCTCCGCCTGCTTCGCAACGACGCCTATACCTACGGCAACGTCTCGCCGTCATACACTTTTGGCGACACCTATACGCGCGGGCCGCTGGATAACGCCACCGGCGCGCCGCAGGGACAGAGCCTGGCCAGCTTCATGTTCGGCATTCCCACGGGCGGGGGCGCGGATACCAATGACTCGCGCGCCGAATCGGGCAAGTTCTATGCGGGTTTCCTTCAGGACGACTGGCGCCTGAGCAGGAAACTGACCGTGAACCTGGGGCTGCGCTGGGAGTACGAGAGCCCGCCCATCGAGCGCTACAACCGCGCCGTGAGGGACTTCGATTTCAGCACGCCCAATCCCATTCAGGCGCAGGCGCAGGCGCAATACGCCAAGGCGCCAATCGCCCAGGTTCCGGCCGCGCAGTTTCGAACCCTGGGCGGCATCACCTTCGTGGGCCGCGGCGGCAATCCCCGCTCCATCCGCGACCCCTACCGCAAGGGATTCATGCCGCGCTTCGGGTTCGCCTACCAGTTGAGGCCGCGTGTGGTGATCCGCGGCGGCTATGGTATCTACTACGGCCTGCTGGGGGCCGAGTATACCGATGTCGCGCAGCCGGGCTTCAACCAGACCACCAACATCGTTTCCAGCCTCGACAACGGGATCACCTATATCGCTTCCATCTCCAACCCCTTCCCCGCCGGTCTGGAGAAACCGAAAGGAGCGGCAGCCGGCCTGGAGACGTTCGTGGGACGAAGCCCGGAGTTCTACGCCTCCGACGGCCGCCGCCCCTATACCCAGCGCTGGAGCCACTCGATCCAGGTCCAGCCATTTGCTCAGTCGGTGCTGGAGATCGGATACCTGGGGTCGCGCTCGGTCCGCCTGCGGGCCGCGACTGAATTCAATGCCGTTCCCCGGCAATACCTGAGCACCTTGCCGGTGCGCGATCAGGCGGTTTACAGCACACTGTCCGCGCAGGTGTCCAACCCGTTCTTCGGAATACCGTCGCTTGCCGGATCCACGCTCAACACGGCCAACACCACGGTCGGGCAGTTGGTCAGGCCCTACCCACAGTTCATCAATCTGACCACCGGGCTGCCGGCCGGCTCGTCCTGGTATCATGCCTTGGCCGTCCGCTTCGAACGCCGCTTTCACAAAGGCTTCCAGCTCCAGGGGAGCTACACTTGGTCAAAGACAATGGAAGCGGTCGAGTATCTGAACGCCACCGACGGGGCACCGACCCACGTTGTATCGGCGATCGACCGTCCGCACCGTGTGGTGATCACCGGTATCTATGACCTGCCGTTCGGGGCGGGGCGCCGTTTTGCCCGCTCGGCTCACGGGATCCTGAACCATGTCATCGGCGGCTGGCAGGCGAATGCTATTTTCCAGAAGCAGAGCGGCCCGCCGCTGGGCTTCGCCAATGTCATTTACACGGGCACTTACAGCGGCTTGAAGCTCTCCGGCGACGCGCGATCCATCGACCGCTGGTTCAATGCCGACGGCTTCAACAAGGTCTCGGCGCAGCAGCTTGTCAACAACATTCGCGCCTTCCCGCTGCGGCTCGCCGCGGTGCGGTCCGATGGAATGAACCTCTGGGACCTCTCGGCGCACAAGAACTTCCGGCTGCGTGAAGGGCTGAGACTCCAGTTGCGGGGTGAGGCGGAAGGGGCGATGAATCACCCCAACTTCGGCGTTCCCAACACCGTCCCCACCAACCAGGCCTTTGGAAAGGTGACGCAAACGCAGACCCAGCAGGAGGAGCGGCGCATCTTTGTTGGCCTCAAGCTTCTGTTCTGACATTGAACCACCACAGAGATCGCAGAGGGATGGGAAGTCCCAGGCTTTCTCCGCGTTCTCTGAGCCTCGGTGGTGAATCATGACGCGAGGACTGGGAATCATGGCGGAAATGAATCGGCGGAGTTTCCTGATGACTTCCGGCGGGTTGGTAGCCGCGAATATGGCGCAAGCGCAGCAGGGGGCCGGGCGGCGGGCAGCCGCCGCCCCATCGGACGGCCTACCCAACGTCATCTGGGTGTTCGACGACCAACACCGGGCTCAGGCGCTCAGTTGCGCGGGCGACCCCAACGTGAACACGCCGAACCTCGACACATTGGCAGCGCAGGGCGTGCGCTTCGACGGCGCGGTGTCCGGCATGCCGCTGTGCTGCCCGTTCCGCGGGTCGCTGGTGGCCAGTCGCTACCCGCACAAGTGCGTGCCGGGGCATGAGTACCCGATCCCTGACAATCAACCGACGATCGCCCATGCCTTCAACAACGCCGGCTACCGCACCGCCTGGTTCGGCAAATGGCACCTGGGCGGCATCAAGGAGAGCGAAGGCCGCTCGGCGCTGCGCATCGTGCCGCCGGAAAAGCGAGGCGGCTTCGAAACCTGGGTCGGCTACGACAACAACAACAGCCAGTACGACTGCTGGGTCCACGGCGGCGCCGGCAAGGACGCCTTCCATTACCGTTTGCCCGGCTACGAAACCGACGAGCTGACCAACCTGCTGATCCGCTATATCCGGGAGCAGGGCGAGGCGGCGAAGGCCGGCCAGGGCCAGCCGTTCTTCGCGGCGCTGTCGGTCCAGCCGCCCCATAACCCTTACGTTGCGCCGCCGGATTTCATGGCGCGCCACAACATGGCGCGGCTGCAATTGCGCCCCAACGTTCCCAACATCCCCCACGTCCTGGACACCGCGCGCCGCGACCTGGCCGGCTACTATGCCATGATCGAAAACATCGACTGGAACCTGGGCCGCATCCGCGCCACACTGGTCGAGGCCGGCCTCGCCTTCAACACCCACATCCTGTTCTTCAGCGACCACGGCGACATGCACGGCTCGCACGGCCAGTTCAAGAAGATGACGCCGCACGAGGAGTCGATTCGGATTCCTTTCATCGTCGGCGGGGAGCAGCCACACGGCTACGAAGGCCGCGGCAACGGGAGTTTCGCTATCCCGCTCAACCACGTTGATATTGCCCCAACCACGCTGGGCCTGTGCGGCATATCGAAACCGTCGTGGATGGAAGGTGCCGACTATTCACACCGCCGGCTCCGCAAGAAGCCCGCGGCCGCCGAGCCGGATTCGGCTTACCTGCAGAGCGTGCTGCCCACCATGCACGCCGACAGCGTCGATAAGCCGTGGCGGGGGTTGGTCACCCGCGACGGCTGGAAGTACGTCTGCTTCGAGGGCATCTCCTGGCTGATGTTCAACCTGAACGAGGACCCCTGCGAGCAGGCCAACCTGGCGCACAACACCAGGTACCGGGCCGAGCGAAAGCGCCTCCTGGAGCGGCTCAAGGAATGGATCAGCTCCACCGGCGACAAGTTCGCGCTACCCTCCGCGTAGCACGGCGAGGGGTGCAAAGCAGTTCAGGATTCAACATAGACGCGGGGCAGCCGCACACCAATACCGCACAGGATTTCGTAGGGGATGGTGCCGGCCAGGCGCGCCGGCTCGTCGGCGGTGATTTCGGCCTCCCCCTGCCGCCCCACGAACACCACCGGGTCGCCGGGTTCGACGCCGGGCACCGCGGTGACGTCCAGCAAGGTCAGGTCCATGCTGACGCGGCCCACGATCGGCACGGCGCAGCCGCGCACCAGCGCCCGGCCGCGGTTGGAGAGCAGGCGGGGGACGCCGTCGGCGTAGCCGGCGGGGACCGCGGCAATGCGGGCCGCGGCCGCCGTCACGTACGTTGCCCCGTAGCCCAGGGGCGCGCCGGCGGGCATGGCGCGCACCGACATCACCCGTGACTTCAGCGCCAGCGCCGGTCTGACGGAAAGCGGCGAAGCGCAGCTCTGGTATCCATACAGGGCGATGCCCGGCCTCACCATCGTGCCGTGCGATTCCGGAAACAGCGCCAGGCCCGCGCTGTTGGCCATGTGCAGCCACCGGGGGTGAAAGCCGTGTTGTTCCACCTGGCGGCGCGCGCAGCCGAAGCGCTCGATCTGGCGGCGCGTTTGCTCGCCGCCGGCCGCATCGGCCGAGGCGAAATGGGTGCAAAGCCCTTCCAGGTGCGCATGGCGGCAGCGGCCGAGGGCCTCCAGAAACGCGGCCAGCTCGGCCGGGTCCAGCCCCAATCGTCCCATGCCGGTATCGATTTTGAGATGGAAGGCGAGGGACTTGCCGCGGCGGCGACCGTACTCCTCCAGGCGCTGCAGTTGGCCGGCATCGAACAGGAACGGGACCAGGCCGTGCTCGGCCAGCAGTTCTTCCTCGCCGGGCCAGAATCCGCTGAACAACAGGATGGGTTGGGAAAGGCCGGCGCGGCGAAGCGGCAGGGCCTCGGCGGCGCTGGTCACGCCGAACCAGGCCGCGCCCTCGGCCGCCAGCGCCCGCGCCACCGCCTCGGCGCCGTGCCCGTAGGCGTTGGCCTTCAGCACCCCGGCCACCTCTACGCCCGGGCCCACGTGCCGGCGGATGGCGCGGAAGTTCTCGCGCAGTGTCGCCAGAGAAACCTCAGCCCAGGCCGGTCGTCCGGTCATGGCTTCCAGTTTAATGGAGGCCGCAGCTTGGTGACTAGGCTACAGCCTAAAACGGCGATACGCTCTCGGCGAGATTCTCGAAGCGGGCGAAGCGGTCGAGGAAGGCCATGTGGACCTTGCCGGTGGGGCCATTGCGTTGCTTGGCGATGATCATCTCGGCGCGCCCGGCCACGTCGTCGGGCACTTCGCGCCCCATCATCCGCATGTAGTATTCCTCGCGATACAGGAAGCCGACCACGTCGGCATCCTGCTCGATGGAGCCGGAATCGCGCAGGTCGGCGAGCTGAGGCCGGTGCCCGCCCTCGACGCCGCCGCGGTGTTCGGGGGCGCGCGAGAGTTGCGACAGCGTCATTACGGGCACCTCAAGTTCCTTGGCCAGGGCCTTCAAGCCGCGCGACAGCGCCGAGATTTCCTGGTTGCGGTTCTCGGCCTTGGGCGCGGTCATCAATTGCAGGTAATCGAGCAGGACCAGGGCCAAGCCGTGGTCCTTCTTCAGGCGGCGGGCCTTGGCGTGCATCTCCTGCAGCCGCAGGCCGGGGGTGTCGTCGATGTAGATGGGGGCCTGGGCCAGCCGGCCCATGGCCTGCGCCAGCTTGATGTTGTCCTCCTTGTTCAGGAAGCCGCTGCGGAAGCGGTGCGAATCCACCCCCGCCTCGGCGCACAGCAGGCGGGTGAGCAGAGCCTCCTTGCTCATTTCCAGGCTGAAGATGGCGACCGGCTGTCCCCGGTCCAGGACCGGGGCGGACCGGATGGCCACATTGGCGGCCACCGACAAGGCCCAGGCCGTCTTTCCCATGCTGGGGCGGCCGGCGATGATGATCAGGTCAGAGGGCTGAAGCCCGCAGGTCAAGTCGTCAAAGTGCGTGAAGCGGGTGACCAGGCCGGTGATGCGCTTGCCCCGCTCCAGCAGGTCGTCCATGGAGCGGTAGGTGCGGCGGAAGACCTCGCCCAGCGGCATCAGCCCCTCGCGCCCGCGGTCTTCCCCGACCGCCATGATGGCGCTCTCGGCACGGTCCAGAATCGCGCCCGTGTCGTCGGAGCCTTCCAGCGCTTCCCGGAGAATACTGCTGGAGGTGTGGACCAGGCGGCGAAGGACCGCCTTGTCCTTGACGATGCGGGCGTAATGGGCGGCGTTGACTGAGCGCGGCAGGCCCTCGGTGAGCGCCGACAGATAGGCGACGCCGCCGACCGCCTCCAGTTCGCCGGTGCGGAGCAGCTCCTCGGTGAGGGTCACCGGATCGATGGGCCGGCCGGTCTCGGCCAGGGCCACCATGCGGGCGAAGATGCGGCGGTGGGCATCGCTGGAGAAATCGTCGGCCAGCACCAGCTCGGCCGCGTAAGTGTAGGCGGCGTTGTCCAGCAGGACGGCGCCCAGCACCGAACGCTCCGCGTCCAGGTTGCCGGGCAATCCTTTTTCCAGAACTGGATCGACCGTGGCCATAGTCCCCCAACCCGCGTGATGTTCTTGCCAGCCGCGGGCGCGCAGTGCAAGCCGATTTACGCGCCGCCGCTAAGCGCTTGCGCCACAGGGCGATGCGGCCCTGCTCCGCGGCGTCACAGCGGCGGCGAAATTTGCACTGAACCGCGCGCGGCGCAACCCGCCAGAACAGTGCACTTTAGAAAATGATCTGCAACTGCCTCCACACCATTTCCACAGAACGCCGGAAACCGGCGTCAATACACGCCCGCCTGCGGGACCACTCCCGCGCCTGCGCGGCTTCCTTAGAGCCGTGCGACTTTTCAGCGATGACAAGGACGAGAGAAATGTTTGATGCCCAATTGGCCCGCTTCCGCGCCCCTGTTCGCCCGTCTTCGTCTTCGGCTGAGACACAAGCGACACCCACTGTTTCGAACATTCTATAACACAATTGTTCCACTGAAAACAGGGCTGGCCGGAGGCAGGCGGCAAGTGATTGGCAGGTAGGGGGTTGAAGCAACAGAGCGGCGGCCGCGCGAGGGGCGGCTGAGAATGGCCGGCGCAGATGGCGGTCTGAAGACCGCCGCTACAACCTGCGCCGCCTACTCGGTCTCGCGCACCACCTGGAGCTTTACCGCGGCTTCCACGTCGCGGTGCAGCCGCAAGGGCACCTGGAACTCGCCCAGCGTCCTGATGGGATCTTCAAGCTGGATCTTGCGGCGATCGACGTTGTAGCCTTTGGCCTGAAGCGCCTCGGCCACATCGATCGAGGTCACCGAACCATATAATTGGTCCTCTTCACCCGCCTTGCGGGCCACAACGACGGTTACGTCGGCCAGCATTTTGGCCAGTTGTTCAGCCTGGGCCTTATCGGTGACCTCGCGGCGGACGGACGCCGCCTTTTCCTGCTCGATCACCTTCTTGTTGCCCGCGGTGGCGGCCACGGCCATCTGGCGGGGCAACAGATAATTGCGGGCGTAGCCGTCGGCGACGTTCACCACTTCGCCGCGGTGGCCCAGCTTGGGAACATCGGCACGCAGAATTACTTCCATAAACCTGCTCCTCTCCAGGAGTGCGAAGTGGGGAGCCCGTCCCCGGCACGGGCCGTGGGTGCGGAGTGCGGGATCAGGGCTCGCGTTCCGCATTCCGCACTCCGCACCTGCTACAGTTCCGCGGCGAACGGCAGCAGCGCGATGTTCCGCGCCTTTTTGATGGCTTCCGCCAGCCGGTGCTGGTGCGGCATGCAGACGCCGGAAATCCGCCGCGGGATGATCTTGCCCCGCTCGGCGACAAAGGCCCCAATCAGCTTCGTGTCCTTGTAATTGATGCTGTCGATCTTCTCGACACAGAACTTGCATATCTTCCTGCGCCGGAAGTATTGCTTCTTCCCGGCAGAGGCCGCGGCGGCCTTGGCCGGGCGCTTGGCTTGCGCTTGATCCGTCATGTTTCGTCTCTCTGGTTTCTGGTTCCAGGTTTCAGGTTCCAGGTTGAATCGCTTTCAACCTGGAACTTGGAACTTGGGACCCGGAACTCTTATGTTGCATTGGGCTGTTCAGGCGCCGGGGGCGCCGGGGGCGCCGGAGGAGCCGGAGGCGCCGGGGCGCTTGGCGTGGGCGGCGTGGCGGCGGCCTTCGAGGCCCCGCGCTTCTCCCGCCGCCGGCGCAGTTTTTCCAGCCGCTTCAGCTCCTCGTCGATGCGCACCGTCTGGAATTTGATCACCGGTTCGGAAACCTTCAGCACGCGCTCGAATTCGCGCAGCGCCGGCGGCTCGCATTCCATGGTGGTAATGACGTACTGGCCTTCGCGTTGCCTGCGCACCACGTAGGCCAGCCGGCGGCGGCCCCACTTCTCGGTCTTCTGGATGGTGCCGCCGTTGTTGGTGATCAGCGATTCCATCTGGCTGATCAGCTTATCGAGGTCTTCCTCGCTGACGTCAGGTTTGACGATGTAGACGACTTCGTAGGTTCGCATTGCTCCTCGTTTTTCTCCCGGGCCCCTCGCTGCTGCCGGCCTGGCAGCCGCCGGAAACGAAGGACGGAATCCGCCGCGGCGGATGCCCGGGAAGCAGTTCAGAGTTAAGAATTATGAATTGGCAGCGCAACCAGGGCTGGCTCGCGGCCGATAACTCTTCACTCTTCACTTCCTTCGGAACTTCTGTTGAAAAGGCTCATCGCCTTTTCCGGGCCGTCGCGCAAGAAGACGCCGACGGCTTCTGCCGCGCGCTCGATCTGCTCATCCACCGGCTTCAAGTCGGCGCGGCGAAAGGGCCGCAACACGAACTCGGCGGCATCAGCGATGGGGTGGTCGGGGGCAACGCCCAACCGCAGCCTTGCGAACTCTTCGGTGCCGAGCGCGCCGATCACGGATTCCAGGCCGAGATGGCCGCCCGCGCCGCCCCGGCGCCGGATTCGCAAGCTGCCCCGCGGCAGAGCGATGTCGTCGCTGATCACCAGCAACGCGCCCGGATCCAGTTCCAGCCTGCCGAGCAGGTCGCGGACCGCCAGCCCGCTCAGGTTCATGTAAGTGAGCGGCTTGGCCAGCACCACCGGGGCGCCCTCGATCTCCGCGTGCGCCAGCAGCGAGCGGGCCTCGGGGCGCTCGACGCGCACCCCGGCAACCTCGGCCAGCCGGTCCACCACCAGGAAACCCAGGTTGTGCGGCGTGAACTGATATTCGATGCCGGGGTTGCCAAGACCGACGATCAGGCGCATAACGCAGGTTACAGGTTACAGGTGGCAGGTGGCAGGTCAGCCGCGCTCCACGATGCCTGCCACCTGCAACCTGCCACCTGCAACCTCGCACCACTACTTCTTCTTGCCCTCTTCGGCTGCTCCCTCTTGTTCCTTCTCGGCCTTGCCCTTTTTGATCACCTCGGGCTCGGCCGGCGGGGCCTCGGCGGCGGCCTCGGCCGGCGGGGCCTCGGCCGGTTTCTCTTCGACCACCTTCAGGGCCACCACGTGGACCACCGACTGCTCGGGGTCGGTGGTGATGCGGACGCCCGGCGGGGCCTTCAAGTCTTTGGCCCGCAACGGGGCGCCGATCAGCAAGTGGCTGATGTCCGCCTCGATGCGTTCCGGGATATCGGCCGGGAGGCACTCGACCTGGACCTCACGCAGAACGTACTCCAGAATGCCGCCCTGGGTCTTCACGCCGGGCGCCTCGCCGACCGCCGCGACGGGCACCACCACGCGCAGCGCCTTGTCCAGCGCAATCCGCTTCAGATCGACGTGCAGCAGGGTGCCTTTTAGCGGCTCGTACTGCCAATCGACAACCATGGCGCTGGCGCTCTCCCCGTTTCTCAGGTTCACCGTCAGGATGGTGTTGTGACCCGTTTCCGATTCCAGCACCGCCCGCAACTGCTTGGGATCAAGCGCCACCGGGATAGTTTCCTTGCTCGCTCCGTACAGCACGCCGGGGACGCGCCCGGCAGCGCGCAGCCGCCGCGCGACGTTCTTGCCGTCGGCCGTCCGCGGCTCCGCCTCGATTACCATTCTGGCCATATTCCCTCTGAAAACCAGTGACGAGTGACAAGCGCCGCGATATGCAACGCCCGGGGCCCTCGTCACTTGTCACTTGTCACTTGTCACTCAAATAAAGAGCTGGCTAACCGACGTTTCGGCGTGAATCGAGTGAATCGCCTTGGCCAGCAACTCCGCAATGCTCAAGACCTTGATCCGGCCGCAGGCGGCTGCCTCGGACCGCAAGGGGATCGAATTGGTCACCACCAGTTGTTCGATCGGCGACTTCAAGAGGCGCTCGACGGCCGGGCCGGACAACACGGCATGGGTGGCGGCGGCGAAGACGCTGCGGGCGCCCTTGTCGAGCAGGGCCTCGGCCGATTTCACCAGCGTGCCGGCCGTATCCACGATGTCGTCGGTGAGCAACGCGGTGCGGTCGCGCACGTCGCCGATCACGTGCATCACCTCGGCCTCATTGGTCTCGCTGCGCCGCTTGTCCATGATGGCCAGGGGCGCGTCCATGCGCTTGGCGAAGAAGCGCGAGCGCTCCACGCCCCCGGCATCCGGGGCCACCACGGTGAGGTCCGGCAGTTCCAAAGACTTGAAGTAGCCGACCAGCACCGGGGAGGCGAACAGGTGGTCCACCGGGATGTCGAAAAAGCCCTGGATCTGCGGGGCGTGCAGGTCCATGGTGAGGGTGCGGCTGGCCCCCGCGGCCATCAGCAGGTCGGCCACCAGCTTGGCCGAAATGGGCACGCGCGGCCTGTCCTTGCGGTCCTGCCGGGCGTAGCCGTAATAGGGCATCACCGCCGTGACCCGCCGCGCCGAGGCCCGCTTCATGGCGTCCAGCATCAGCAGCAGCTCCATCAGGTTGCGGTCCACCGGCTGGCAGGTGGGCTGGACCACGAAGACGTCGGCGCCCCGCACGTTCTCCAGGATCTGCGCGTAGACTTCGCCATCGGTGAAATACTTCACCGAAGCCCGCCCCAGCGGCATGCCCAGGCAGGCGCAGATTTCCTCGGCCAGCGGCTTGTTGGCGTTGCCACTGAAGATTTTCAGCCGGTCGAAATTCATGTGCTAGATAAACTCGCCGCCAGTCGCCGCCGCGAGACCGTCCGGGTCATCCAGATACGCCACTGCGGCCAGCGCCGGCGGATTTCCGAGGCTGCCACCCCTGCCGCCCTGCCAGAATCGAAGATGCCAAACATCGCCGAACCGCTGCCGGAAAGCAGTGCCGGGGACGCGCCGGCCCGGATGAGAACCCGCTGGAGACGCGCCAATTCTGGGTAGGCAGAAAAAATAACCGGCTCAAAATCGTTTCTGAGTCGGTCCACACCGCGCCGCGACTCACCGCCGCAGCAAAAAGATATCATAGGGCCGAGCGAACCCGTTGTCAACGCCGCGCCCGGCGCCGCGGCCGCGTCTCGGGCGTTGTCCAACCGCCGGTAGGCGTCGGCGGTCGAGATATGGAGGCCGGGGTGCACCAGCAGTACCGTCGCTGCCGGCGGGTCCGGCAGCGGATACACTTCATCTCCCCTTCCCAGGCCGAGGGCGCGCCCGCCGATCAGAAAGAAGGGGACGTCGGCGCCCAGTTGCGCCCCCAGTTCCATCAGCCGCCCCAGGGGCGGTCGCTTGCCCAGCAGGGCGGGCAGGCTTCTGAGCACCGCTGCCGCATCGCTGGAGCCGCCGGCCAGCCCGCCGCCCGCCGGAATGGCCTTCTTCAGCCTCAGCCGGACGCTTCGGCGCATCCCCAGTTCGTCGAGGATCATGCGGGCGGCGCGCGCGGCCAGGTTATCCGCGGTGGCCAACTCGGGGATGTCGCACACCATCTCGACCGAGGGCGCGGCGGCCCGCCCCGAAACCTCCAGGCGCAGCTCGTCGTGGAGGCCGATGGTCTGGAAGATGGTTCGCAGCTCATGGTAGCCGTCCGGCAGCCGCGGCCCGATCCGCAACCCCAGGTTGATCTTGGCGTGGCAATGCACCCGCGTCGCAGGCATCTCGTTATCTTAGCAGTCCGTGACGGCAGCGCGGCCATGCGGAAGGCGTGAATGAAATCCCGAGATCAGGATTCGGGCCGCGCCGTTGGTTGATGGCTTGACATCAAACAACCGGTCCCGCATGATGCGATTATGAGAACCACGGTTACATTCGATCCCGATGTGACGCAGATGCTCAAACGGAAGATGGTGCGCAAGAAACAATCGCTGAAGCGCACGGTGAACGAAGCGCTGCGATTCGGCCTTTCCGCCCCCGAGCCCGGCACCCAAGTACCGTTCACCGTCAAGCCGCATCCCTGTCATTTCAAGCCCGGAATCGACATGGATAAGCTGAACAGACTCGCAGACGAGTTGGAAGACGAAGCGATCATCAGAAAGCTGCGAAAGTGATCCTGCCCGACATCAACATCCTGATCTACGCGCACGATTCCACTTCTCGGAACCATGAGGTGGCACGCGCTTGGTGGCAAGACACTCTGCGCCAGCCACGGCCGGTCGGCATGGCCTGGACGACGATCGTCGGCTTTGTACGGTTGATGACAAACCGCCGGGTGATGGCCAACCCCATGGCGGTTTCCGAAGCTACCGAACGCGTGCGAAGTTGGCTGGCACAGCCACAGGTTCAACTGCTCACCCCCGGGGAGCGCCACGCGGAGGTTTTCTTCGGCTTGCTGGAGAGATTGGGCACTGCAGGAGACCTGACCACCGATGCGCACCTGGCCGCCTTGGCTATCGAATACCAGGCGGAAATTGCCTCGACAGACAGGGACTTTGCGCGATTCCCGGGCTTGCGCTGGTTCAACCCGCTGGCCGTTCGCCGATAATCGCTACAAAGCCAAAGAGGGCACAAAGACTCACCAGGCTTCGCACAGCTTTGTGCCCTTTGTGGTTTTGTGGTTTCAGCATTGCACAGCCTGAAGGCTGTGCTACTTTCTGGTTTCCTGGGCCAGGCGGACTTTCACGTCGTCCAGCTTTTTCTGGATTCTGGCAATGTCCTGGGGGTCCGTGTCACTGGAGGAGGGCCGCTGGGCCTGGCCCAGCGCTTTCTGCCACTGCAGGGAGGCCTCGTGCAGGCGTCCCGTCTTATAGTAGACATCGCCGAGGTGGTCGAGAATGGTGGCGTCGTGGGGCACGCGCTGGATGGCCCTCAACAGGTATTGCTCGGCCTGGTCCAGGCGGTTCAATTGGTAATACACCCAGCCCATGCTGTCCAGATAGGCGCCGTTGTTGGGGTCGTGGTCCAGCGCCGTCTCGATGTACTTGCGGGCCTCCTCCAGCCGCAGGCCCCGGTCGGCCAGCATGTAGCCGAGATAGTTGAGGGTCATGGCGCTGTTGGGGCTGGCGGCCAGCGCCAGCTTGAACTGCTCTTCGGCGGCATCGTATTTCTTCTGCCGCTCCAAAATCGAGCCCCACAGGAAGTAGACGAACTCCTTTTCGTCCTTGCGGGAGGCATACCTGGCGGCGGCGGCCACCGCCTGCTCGGCTTGCGGATAGCGCTTGGCGCGCTCGTTGACCTGGGCCATGGCCAACAGCACTTCGCGGTCCTCGGCCTTATCCTCCAGCATGGCCTTCAGCGCCTGGTTGGCCTCCTCCACCCTGCCGCTTTCCCCCAGCACCTGGGCGCGAAGCATCTTCAGCCCGCGCTCGTCCGGGAAGCGCTGGAGGGCGGCGTCGGCTTCGGCCAGCGCCCTGGAAAACTCCTTCTGCTGGCGCAGGGTGTCGATGATTTGCGAAGCGCCGCGGACGGCGTTCTCCGGGTCGCTGTCCATCATCTGCCGAAAGGCCTCTTCGGCGGCGGCATAGTTTTCGTTGCTGCGGTAGAGGATGCCGAGGCGCTCCTGGAAAATGGCCCGGTTGGCCTTCTCGCGGGGGCTGTACTGGGCGCCATCGCTCTTCGCCGTGCGGTCCAGCAAGCCCTTGAGCATGCTGATCGCCGCTTCGGGGCGGCCCTCGGTCTCCTCCAATAGCGCTAGGTTGTAGGGCGCTTCCAGGCTGTTGGGCACCAGGGACTCGGCTCTCTTCAGGTTCTCCAGCGCCAGGTCGTACTTGTGAAGCTGGCGGTAAATCTGGCCCAGGCGCAAGAACGCGGAACCGTCCTGCGAATCCGCGGCAGCCACCTGCTTGTAGGGAACCAGCGCTTCTTCGTACTGCTCGTTGAATAACAGGTTCTGGCCCAGGCCCCTCAGATAATCCAGATTGTCTTTGTCCAGCTCCAGGGCCCTACGGTAGGCCTTGACCGCGTTCTCGTAATCGCGTGCCTGCTCGTAGGCCGAGGCCAGCACCGCGAGCAGCCGCGGGGTCGGGTTCTTGCCGGTGACTTTCTGAAGCAGCTCGATGGCGGCGTTCAACTGGCTGGTATCGGTGTACAGGAAGGCGAGCCTGGTGAGCGCTTCTTCGGATTCCGGCTGCAGCGCCAGGGCCTGCTTCAGGACCGCCTCGGCCTTGGTGTAGTCGCTATTAGCGTGGTAGAGGCGGCCCAGCGTGATCTTGGACTCGACGTCCTTCGGCGCCAGCTCGGTGATCTTTTCATACTGCTCGATGGCGCGGCGACGGACATCGCTCTGGGGCCGCCCGCCGCCGCTCTGGTTATCCAACACCCGCAGATAGATGCGTCCGAGCAGTTTGCGTGCCTCCAGGTTGTTGGGGTCGCGCCGCAGCACGTCTTCCGCTTCCAGTACCGCGTCGCGAATGCGGTCCGTGCGGGCGTACAGGTCGGCCAGCTCTGCGCTCAGGAACGGCGATGTCGGGTCGTTCCGCATCGCCAGCTTGTATTCCTCCAGCGCTTTGTTGAGATACTCCTGCCGGTTGTACGCGATGCCCATCTCCTCGTACATATGGGCCAGCGCGTAGTGATAGTAGGCCTCCGCCTTGTTCGGCGCGGCCTTGGCCGATTCGGCCTTGGCCGATTCGGCCTGCTTGGCCGCGGCCTGGGCGGGTGCGCCGCCAGCCGGCTTTTCCACTTGAAGAGCGCACACCAGAGCCGCGCCCAGGTACGCGGAGACAATTGCAGCCACCAAAATCTTCATCAAACGGCCTCTTCGCAAGCTGCCCAATCAAGCGCATGCCGGCAGGTTAACCTTGCGGACCTTATTTCCGAGTATAGCACGCTGTGGGCTGGAGGCTGTAGGCTGTGGTCAACTCCGCAGCTTAAAGCCTACAGCCTACAGCCTAAAGCCTACAGCCTGTCAGTGACGGAAGTGGCGGATGCCGGTGAAGACCATGGCCAGGCCGTGGCGGTCGGCCGCCGCGATGACTTCCTGGTCGCGCACCGAGCCTCCGGGTTGAATGACGGCGGTGATGCCCGCTTTGGCCGCTTCTTCGACCCCGTCGGGGAAGGGAAAGAAGGCGTCGGAGGCCATGACACAGCCCGGTATGGGCAACGCCGCCTTGCTGGCCGCCAGCTTCACGGAATCCACCCGGCTCATCTGCCCCGCGCCCACCCCGACCAGTTGCCCCTGGCAGGCAAACACAATGGCGTTGGACTTGACGTGCTTCACCACTTTCCAGGCGAACAGCAGCGCTTGGATCTCCTGCTCAGTGGGCTGGCGAGTGGTAACCGGGCGCAGGTCGGCGGGGCCGATGGCCCGCTGGTCCTTGGTCTGCAACAGCAGGCCGCCGCTGATTTTCTTCCACTGCAGCTCCTCGCGCGCCGGGGCGTAATTCAGCATTTCCAGCAGGCGGAGATTCCTCCTCGGCGCCAGCCGTTCGAGCGCCCCGGCGGTGATGCCGGGCGCGATGATCGCCTCCGCGAACAGCTTGGCGATTTCCTCGGCGGTGTCGGCCTGGAGCGGCTGGTTGAAGGCCAGCACGCCGCCGTACGCCGACACCGGATCGGTGGCCAGCGCGCGGCGGTAGGCCTCGGCCTGGCTGTCGGCCGTCGCCGCGCCGCAGGGATTGGTGTGCTTGATAATGACGGCCGCGGTGTCGGTGAATTCGCTCACCAGTTCCCAGGCGGCATCCAGATCCACCAGGTTGTTATAGGACAGCTCCCTGCCGTGCAACTGGCGGGCGCCGGCCAGGCCCGTCGGTGCGCCGTCGCCCACGCGGTACAGCGCCGCCTGCTGGTGCGGGTTTTCGCCGTAGCGCAAATCCATCACCTTGCTCAGGGCCAGGGTCTGGCTTTGCGGCAACCCGGAATCCGTTGGGGCGGGAAGCGTGGCCGAGGGCGCCGGCTCGCTGATCCTCAGCAGCGTGGAGGAAACGGCGGCGTCGTAGGCGGCCGTCAGCAGGAAGGCGCGTTGGGCCAGCCGCCAGCGCGTTTCCACCGAGAGCTGGCGCTCGCTCCGCTCCATCTCCGCCAGGACCGCCGGGTAGTCATCCGGGGAGACGACCACGGCCACGTCGCGGAAGTTCTTGGCGGCAGCCCGAATCAACGAAGGGCCGCCGATGTCGATCTGCTCGATCAGTTCGTCCAGCGGCGTGCCCGGCTGCGCCGCCGCTTCCTGGAACTGGTAGAGGTTGACCACCACCAGGTCGATCGGCTCGATATGGCAGCGCGCCAGCGCTTCCATGTGCGCGGGCAGGTCGCGCCGCGCCAGCAGGCCCGCGTGGATCGCCGGGTGAAGCGTTTTGACGCGCCCGTCCAGCATTTCGGGGAAGCGGGTGACGTCGGAAACATCGGTGACCCCTATCCCGTGCTCCCGCAGCAGGCGGGCCGTGCCCCCCGTCGATATCAGTTCGATGCCCAACTTCGACAGGCCGCCCGCGAATGCCGGCAGGCCGCGCTTGTCGGTCACGCTGAGCAGTGCGCGCTTGATTTGTGGCATAGGAACAAATTGCGGATTGGAGATTGCGGATTGCGGATTTTAAAGGCGGGGCGCGAATTCCGCAATCCGAAATCCGCATTCAGGAGCTTCCCCGGGCCTTGAGGCGCACCTGGCCGTTCTCGATTTCCACCACGTACTCCACTTGCTGGCAGGCCATATCCTTCTTGAGTTGTTCGGTCTTCTGCTTCACGAAGCGCTTGAAGGTTTCCATGGGCAGCGAGTCGGTTGATTCGCCACATCGCTTCTTGGCTTCCACCAGGACGTTGAACAGGCGTTCCACTTTGTCCTGCTCCTGCTCCGGGTCGTTCCATTGGATGGCAAAGGAACTGGGCTGGGCGGCGGACTCGGGCCGCGGCTCCTCGCGGCGGCGGGGCATCTCGCGCCCTTCCTCGCGCATCTTCACCTTCTGCCGCCACATGTCGCTGAACATCGCGTAGCGCTGGACCAGGGAGTTGTACCGGAACCGCTGGGCAAACGACAGCCGGCTCGCGTCGCTGTATTTCTTGACGACGCTTTCCACCCGCCACTGGGCGTCGACCGGGGGCCGGGGTGTGCCGCCGTTGAAATAGATGTCGTACTCGATCTTCAACTTGCGGATCGCGTCTTCCAGGTGCGTCAGCTCTTCGTCAACGGTCATGCTCTAGGTGTCATAGTAGGCCAACCGGCCGGTGGAAGCAAGCCGACGGATTTCGGATTGCGGATTTCGGATTGCGGATTTCGTTCCCGCTGGACGTGCAGGGTGCGGTTTGCGTGGTGCCTGCAATCCGCAATTGCCTTGAAGCGCTACCTGCGTTACTGTTGCCGGTATGGAGATGCGCGCGGCCGGAAGTGCACTTCCCGTCGTCATGGCCATCGCCGGATTCGATCCGACCGGCGGGGCGGGCGTCAGCGGCGATCTGAAAACCATTGCCGCCCATAACTGCTACGGGGTGGCCGTGGTCACCTCCCTGGCGGTGCAGAGCACCAGTGCGCTGCTGGGCCGGCACGATGTTTCGGCCGCCGTGGTGAGCGAGCAGATCCAGGCGCTGGCCGAGGACATGCCGCTGGCGGCCGTCAAGGTCGGCATGCTGGGCTCGGCGGCCAATGTGGAGGCCGTGGCCGCGGCCATCGAGAAGTACGCGCCGCCCTTCGTGGTGCTCGATCCGGTATTCCGCTCTACCAGCGGCGCCGAGCTGCTGGATGCCGACGGGGTGGAGGCGTTGCGGGTGCAACTGCTGCCGCGCGTCACCGTGATCACTCCCAACATCGATGAAGCCGCCCGCCTGACCGACCAGACCATCGGCAGCATCGAGCAGATGAGAGCCGCGGCGGCGGCGCTGCACGCCGCCTACGGCGTCCGCGTGGTCATTACCGGCGGGCACCTGGACAAACCCCAGGACGTGTACTACGACGGCGACAATTACAGCGTCTTCGCCGGGGACCGCATCCCCTCGGAGAACACCCACGGCACCGGCTGCGCATTCTCCTCGGCCATCGCCGCCAATCTGGCTCTGGGCAAGTCGCTGCCCGATGCCATTGTGCTGGCCAAAGCCTATGTCACCAAGGCCATCGAAAAAGGGTACGCCCTGGGCCGCGGGCACGGCCTGCTGAACCACCTGTATCGGCTCCAGGGCTCGACCCAGGCCCGCCCCGTGGTGGTCACCGAGATGGCCGAGAGCCACACGGCAGGCCACAGATAGCAGCAGTGATGAGTGACGAGTGACGAGAACCGCTCCCCGGCGACACTCGCGCGTCACTTGTCACTTGTCACTTGCGTATGAAGAAGCTTGCTTGCCTGTTGCTGGTTGCCGCGGCTGCCTGTGTCTGGTGGAGCTGCTCGCCGCAAAAACCGGCGGCGGTCCAAGAGACATCCGCCGCTGGCGCGCCGCAACCGTCCTGGCGCTTGAGGCTGGATATTCCGGAATCCATCAACGCCGGCAAGCCCGTCGATGTCGCGCTGCGCGTGTTCGACGCGGCCGGCCAGCCGGTGGACAACGCCCAGGCCGAACTCTCGCTGGTGATGACCAGCATGGATATGGGCGAGAACAAGCCGGCGCTGACCCAGACTGCCCCGGGCACTTACAGCGGCAAGGCCACGTTCACTATGGCCGGGCCATGGGAGGCGATTGCGCGGGTGAGCAAGGGCGGCCAGAGCATCAGCCAACGCTTCCCCTGCAACGCCCGCTGAAAAATGAAGAATTAAGAATGAAGAATTAAGAATGGAACACTAAGAGCTACGTGGGCGGCGATCTGGCAGGTCTGAATTCTTAATTCTTCATTCTTAATTCTTCATTGTCGGAGAGTGTTATGCCTGTTCCCGCTATTGGCGAGATGGCGCCCGACTTCAGCCTGCCGTGCTGCGTCGGCGACCAGAGGGATCGCTTCGTTCTGAGCAGTCATCGAGGCAAGAATATCGTCCTCGTTTTCTATGTGCTGGACTGGACGCCGGTTTGAACGGTCCAGATGCCCGGCTACCAGAAGGATCTGGAAAAATTCGCCGGGCTGGACGCCCAGGTCGTGGGCGTCAGCGTGGACTCGATCTTCAGTCACCTGGAATGGCAGAAATCGCTGGGAGGTTTCAGCTACGCGCTGGCCAGCGACTTCTACCCGCACGGCCAGGTAGCCGAGCAGTACGGCGTGCTGCGCACCGGCCCGCCCATCCCCGGCATCAGCGAACGGGCGATTTTCATTATCGACAAGGAGGGCAAGATCGCCTTTTCGCACGTCTACGAACTGTCCGAGTTGCCGGAGAACGAGGAGCTGTTCCAGGCACTGCGGAAACTCAGTTAAGAGTTATGAGGAATTTCGGATTGCGGATTTCGGATTGCGGATTTCAAGCCGACGTTTGAAATCCACAATCCGCAATCCGAAATCCGCAACTACTCATGATTCTGCGCCACCGCCGCCCCTCGGACTTTGCCGAACTGTGCGAGATCGACCGCCTCTGTTTCCCGCCGGGCATCGCCTATCCGCCGCAGGATCTGGCGCACTGGCTGCGGCAGCGCGGCGCGTTCGTCATTGTGGCCGAAGATGAAGAGAAGCAGAAGGTGGCGGGCTTCATCCTGGCGCGCAAACAGCAGGGCTCCAGCGGCCACGTCATCACCGTTGACATCCTGCCCGAATACCGGCGATGCGGCCTGGGGACGGCGCTGATGGAGCGGGCTCACGAACGGCTGAGGCGTATGGAGGCGCGGCGCGTCCGCCTGGAAGCCTCGGTGGACAACCCCTCGGCCATCGCCTTCTACCAGAAACTCGGCTACCAGATCGTGGGCCGCATTCCGCGCTACTACCTGGACAGCATTGACGCCTGGGTCATGTCGAAAGACCTGACCTGAGACCTGAATTGCGGATTGCGGATTGCGGATTTCGAACGGCGCCGGGCCTGAAATCCGCAATCCGCAATCAGCTCCAGACGCCGGCGATCCCCTGCTGGCAGTACTGGCATCTGTCCTTGTGGAGGCGCACCGCTTTGATGGTGAAACCGACGCGCTCGACCACCGCGCGCCGGCACCTGGGGCAGTAAGTGCTCTCGCCCGGATGCCCCGGCACGTTCCCCACGTACACGTAGTGCAGGCCCGCGGCGTCGGCGATGGCTTTGGCCCGTTCCAGCGTTTTCAGCGGGGTCGGCGGGAGGTTCTTCAGCAGGTACTGCGGGTGGAAGCGGGTGAAATGCAGCGGGACATCGAGGCCCAGCTCGGACTTGATCCAGGCCGCCAGGGCCTTGAACTCCTGGTCGCTGTCGTTCAGCGTGGGCACCACCAGGTACACGATTTCGGTCCACATGCCCAGCTTGCGCAGCGTCACCAGCGCATCCAGCACCGGCTTTAGCTCGCCGTTCACCACTTCCCTGTAAAACTTCTGCGAGAACGCTTTGAGATCCACCTTCACCGCGTCCACCCGCTGGCACAGCTTCTTGAGCGGGTCCTGGTGGATGTAAGCGCCGGTGACCACGGCGCTCTTCACCCCGGCGGCGCGCGCGGCTTCAGCCGCGTCCAGCATGTATTCGTAATAAATGACCGGCTCGCTGTAGGTGTAGGCGATGGAGGCGCACTGGTTCTCGCGGGCCGCGGCCGCCAACTGCCGGGGCGGCAGATACAGGGCGCGCACCTGCTCGGGACGCACCTGCGAGATTTCCCAGTTCTGGCACATCTTGCAGTTCACGTTGCAGCCCGCGGTGGCAATCGAGAAGGCCTCCGAGCCGGGGAGGAAGTGGAAGAAGGGCTTCTTTTCGATGGGGTCGACGTGGGCGGTGCAGACGCGCGAGTGCACCAGCGTGTAGTAGACGCCGCCGCGGTTCTCCCGCACGCCGCAGTAGCCGCGCTCGCGGTCGTCGATGAGGCACTCGCGCGGGCACAGCTTGCACTTGACCTTCTTGTACGGCTGCTTCTCGTAAAACGCCGCTTCGACGATAAACCGCGCCTCCTCCTGCTGCTGGGCGCCGGCAGACGGCGCGGCCTGGGTCCAGCGGCCCGCCCCGCCGGCCAGCAGGCATGGCAGCATCGCCGATTTCACGAATTCCCTTCGCGTGCCCATGTCTCAGTCAACGGACGCACGTGAACGCGCGCCGGTTCCTGGCATTTGCGTTCATCTGCGTCCCATTAAACCTCGATCACCTGAATCCGCGCCGGGTCGTTGGCGCCCAGGCGGTGCGCGGCATCCGCCGCCGTGGCGATGTAGGCCGGCTCCCGCTGCACCGCCCGGAGCGGCTTCATGCCCTTCTCCGCGCGCTTCTTCTCGATGATCTGCCAGCCGGTGTGATCCAGCGCCACCGGGTCGCGGGCCACGATCAGCCCGTTGTAGGGCCAGGTCCAGTGCGGCATGTAGGACGGCCCGCCCTCGTATTGCGCGGTGGTCGCGTCGCAAATTGCCAGGCGGACCTTCTGGCGGATGGGCGGCAGCATGTACACGTCGGCCACGTACGGGTCCCCGACGTTGAGGTGGTATTTGTTGGGGTTGTGGATGGCGCCGAACATGTTCTTCAGCGCCATGGTCACGCCCACGATGCCGTGGTCCTTCAGCACCGGCAGGCTGATCACCGCGTCGCACACCTCGGTCAGCGTGCGGGCCATCAGGCTGGCCGCCGAGCCGTAAGCGGTCAATTCGGTTTCGTAACCCAGGGCGTCGTTGCCCAGGCAGCGAATGCGGTCCGGGCTGGTGGCCAGGCGGAAGCCCGCGCTTTCCAGGTCCGCATTCAGCCGGTCCCAGATGACGATATTCTTTGCGGGGATGCCGGCCTGTTGCAGGCGCTCGCAAACGGCTTCCACCAGCGGGACGGAAGTGGAGTTGCCGCGGCCGGCCAGGCAATTGACCTTCAGACCCACGACCTCGCCGGGCCGCACCAGCCGCTTCCAGGCTTCCGGCGGCGAGCTGGTGGCAAAATACGACTGCAGCGCGCGGTCCAGCAGCTTGAGCAGGCGGCCGGAATCGAGGCCCGCGCCCGCCCCGCGCAGGCCCGCGTCGCGGGCAATCACCACCCTGGATTTCGCCTGGCCACCGGCTTGAGCGGCATTGGCATACTGGACGCCACCGCGCGCCAGCGCCGCCCCGGCCAGGCACCTGTGCAGAAATCCCCGCCGGCTGGCTATGGCGTGGCCCATTCCCTGTTTTATACCACCACGGGGCCTTGACCAGGCGAAGATTCGCGCCCGAGCGAGGGGATGCGGGCCGTGCCAGAGCGGCTTGTGCGTTTACCTGCCTTGAAGAGCGTTGTCTCGCCGGCAACCGCGCTCCTGCCGCCGATTAGTTGCCGGCGGAGACGCCTGCGCTACAACATCTTTTTTCTTGACCGGGCCGCTCAAACACCTAGTATTTAGGAGAGCGCATCGCGGGAGAAACAAATGAGGAGGATTGTATGCTTTTTTGCAAGGGTCTTGGTGGGTACTGTTCTGGTTTGATTCTCGTCGTCCTGGTCCTGGTGGCGGTGCTGGCGGCAGCGCCGGCGTTGCCGGCGCAGGATGCGCGCGGCACCATCGTGGGCCGCGTGGCCGACACCTCGGGCGGCGTGATTCCCGGCGCTGGCATTCGCGCTACCAACACCGCCACTGGCGTCACCATCACGGCCAAAAGCAACGAGTCGGGCAACTTTGTGCTGTCCTACCTGCAGACGGGCACCTACACGCTCACGATCGAAGCGACCGGCTTCAAGAAGTTTGTGAACGATGCCGTGCAGGTGCGCATCAACGACACGGTGGACGTCAACGTGCAGCTTCAGGTGGGCAGCGTGGCGGAAACCGTGGAAGTGACGGCCGAGACGCCGCTGCTGGCCACTGCCGAAGCCTCGCTGGGCCAGGTGGTGGACGAGCGCCGCGTCACCGAGCTGCCGCTGTTCGCCGGCAATGCCATGGACCTGGTTCACCTGGCGCCCGGCACGGTGAACGGCACCGATATGCGGCTGCGTAAGGCGCCCTTCAATAACGCGCCGTCACAGTTCGCGACCGACGGCGGCACGCTTTACGGCAACGAGTTCACCATTGACGGCGTGTCGAATACCTATTCGGACGGCACGCAACCCCGCGTGGCGTTTTCGCCGCCGCAAACGGCCATCGCCGAGTTCAAGATTCAGACTTCGATGTTCGACGCCAGCATTGGCCACACGATCGGCTCGGTGGTCAACGTGAGCACCAAGGGCGGCACCAACACGTTCCACGGCGAGGCGCACGAATGGCTGCGCCACTCGGCCCTGGACGCCCCCACGCTTTTTCAGAACCGCGCGGCCAAACCGGGCCAACGGGTCTTGCCCATTTACCAGGACAACCGCTACGGCCTGTCGGGCGGCGCCCCGGTGATCATTCCCAAGATTTACAACGGCAAGAACAAGAGCTTTTGGTTCTTCGCCTGGGAAGCCAACAAGTTCGGCGATCCAAACGTGGGGGGGTCGCAGATCTCGACGGTGCCGACCGAAGCCATGCGGCGGGGCGACCTGTCCGGCCTGCTGGCCTTGGGCTCCACCTACCAGGTCTACGACCCGCTGACCACCAAGCTGGTCGGCGCCCGCTACCAGCGCGACCCCTTCGCGGGCAACATCATCCCCACCGCCCGGCTGGACAAAGTGGGCCAGAATATCCTGAAGCTGTGGCCGCTGCCCAACCAGCCCGGCACCCGTGATTTCCTGAACAATTACTTCCTGGCGGGCAAGGCCATCGAAAACTACTGGACGACAATCGGGCGCATCGACCACGTCTTCAGCGAGAAGCACCGCGTCTTCCTGCGCATGAACCGCGACTACTGGCAGGAAGACAAGAACCGTGTCTTCGGCAACGACGTCAACGGCATCATCCTGAACCGCATCAATCGCGCCGTGGCCTTTGACGACGTCTACGTGTTCACCCCGACCTTCCTGGTGAACTTCCGATACGGAGCGACGGCGCAGGAGTTCCCGGAGCACCGGGTGAGCCGCGGCTTCGATGTCTCGTCGCTGGGCTTCTCGGCCGACTTTCTCAAGCTGACAACTCCGGGGCTGGCCACCATTCCGCGCATTGATGCCGGAAGTCTGACGTCGCTGAGCACCTGGGAGACCGGAGACGGGACCACTTCCTCGATTACCCACTCGCTCGGCGCCACCTTCAGCCGGCCGCGGGGCAATCACAACTTCCGGTTCGGACCGGAATTCCGGGTGTACCGGGAGTTCCGCAACCGTTATCAGACCGATATCGTGCCGCAGCTCACTTTTGCCGCGACGTACACCAGGCTGAACGACACCTCGTCCTCGCCGGCGGGCGGAGGCGGCGAGCTGACCGCGCTGCTGACCGGCATCCCCGGCGGCAACATGAGCCGTTCGGCCAGCTACGCCGAGCAGGACAAGTATTTCGCGCTGTGGCTGCAGGACGACTACAAGGTGACGCGCAAGCTCACGCTGAACCTCGGCCTGCGCTACGAGTATGAATCGCCGATCACCGAACGCTACAACCGCGCCGTGGTCCACTTTGCGGCCGACGTGGCCAGCCCCATTGAAGCCACGGTGAAGACGGCTTATGCCCTGAACCCCATTCCGGAAGTTCCGGCCAGCCAGTTCAAGGTGAAGGGCGGCCTGACCTTTGCCAATGTCAGCCCCAACCCGCGCACCTACTGGGGCGGGCAGAACTTCAAGCTGGCGCCGCGCCTCGGCCTGGCCTGGCAGGCGCATCGCAAAACGGTGATTCGCGCCGGCTACGGGATCTTCTATGCCTCGATCGGCGTGAATTACACCAACACCCAACAGGACGGCTTCACCCGCTCGACGCCTGTCCAGGCGTCGCCCGACAATGGCCAGACTTACGCGGCCTCCACGGCCAACCCCTTCCCCACCGGCCTGTATCCGCCGCTGGGCGCCCAGGGCGGCCTCTCCACCAACTTGGGCCAGACCATCAATTTCTTCCCCATGGTACGTAAGCAGCCGTACGCGCAGCGCTGGTCGTTCGGCATCCAGCATGAGTTGCCGGCCCGTTTCCTGCTGGAAGCATCCTACGTGGGCAACCGCACCACCCGGACGGGAATCACCCGCAACGTCAACTACGTCCCGGCGCAGTACCTGAGCACCCTGCCCGCGCGGGACCAGAGAACCATCGATTACCTGGGGACCACCTTCCCCGATCCGTTCCGGGGCACCGACCCGATTTACACCGGCACGACACGCAGCCGCAACAACCTGCTGCTGCCCTATCCGCAGTTCAGCAGCGTCAACATCCTCAACGACCCGGCCGCCTTCTCCTGGTATCACTCGCTGCAGGTGCGCGGCGAGAAGCGCTGGTCGCGCGGCTACACCATGCAGTGGGGCTACACCTGGTCGAAGAATATGGAGGCGGCCACGTTCCTCAACGCCCAGGACCCCATGCCCTACCGGTCGCTGGCGTCGCTGGACCGCACGCACCGGCTGGTCTGGAGCGGGCAGTGGGAGCTGCCCTTCGGGCGCAAGCGCGCCGTGGGCGCCAACTGGCACCCGGCGCTGAACTTCATCGCCGGCGGCTGGCAGCTTAACGGCATGATGCAGAAGCAAAGCGGCCAACCGATCGACTTCGGCAACGTGATTTACCTCTCCGGCAACGTCGCCCTGCCTGGCGACCAGCGCAACGTGGACCGCTGGTTCAATACCGAGGCCTTCAACCGCAACAGCGCGCAGCAGCTTGCCAGCAACATTCGCACCGCGCCGCTACGCTTCAGCGGCGTTCGGATGGACCCGCAGTCGCGCTGGGATGCCTCTCTGATAAAGAACTTCAAGGTGACCGAGCGCATGACCACGCAGTTCCGGGCCGAGTGCTTCAACGTCACCAACCATCCGGTACTGCGTGGCCCGACCACAGGGCCCACCAGCGGCACCTTCGGGGCGATCACGGCCCAGGAGCCGCCGCGCTCCTGGCAGCTCGCGCTGAAACTGACGTTCTGAGCAGAGCGGCCGGCGGGCGCGCACCGCCCGCCGGCCGAATCTGCCAACAGTTGCCAGGGCGACCCTGGTGGTCGCCCTCCCTCCCAAAACCACCAAATCAGATGGTCCGGGACTAGCCTTTCAGCAGGTTGCGGAGCACGTAGGGGCGGAACGGACAACCGTCTACTTCGCGCAACTGCCCTCCGAGACACTGGTGACCACCTACTCGCGCGGCACGCCGGTCCGCGAGTGGCGCCGCAAGAAGGGGGTGCGTGGCGAAGTGCTGGATTGCCGGGTGTACGCATTCGCGGGCTGCAGGCCCTCGCCTCCATGGGCCTGTCATTGGATCGGGAGTGCGAGCGGATTGAGATGCTGGCGGCGAAGGTCGGACACCACGCGCCGCCGAAGGTCAGCTACAGCCGGTGGATGAATGCCTGGGTCTTTGGCAGCGGTTTGATGGTAGGATGTGATTGATGAAGAAGACGGCAAAGAACAACAGAGTCCGGAAGCTTATCCTGCCACCGCCAGGCACACCAGTGTCGCCTTTGGGCCGCAAGCTGATGCGCCTGCGCAAGAAGATCGAGGCCAGCGGCGAGCCGCTGCTGACCAGTGCGGAAGTGGACAGGGAGTTGCGCCGTCGCCGCGGGTTGTCTTGATCGCAATGCGGCGCACCTACCTCGACACTGGAGTGCTCATCGATGCGGCGTCGGGCAAGGGTGCCAGGGCCGAGACTGCGCTCGGTCTCCTGAAAGAGCCCAATCGGGTGTTTCTTTCATGTCCGTACCTCGACTTGGAACTGCTGCCCCAAGTAATCCTGAACCACAGGCCACGGCAGCAAGCATTCCTCGAAGCGTACTTGGCTGCCACGGAACGCGTCGAGGATATGGATTCTATCTTCCGTGAAGCCTTCCGCGAGGCCAGTCGTTCGGCAGTCAGCGGCATGGACGCCTTGCACATCGGCGCCGCTCATCTCCTCAACGCCGATGAATTCATCACGACGGAGAAGCCCGGCAAGGCAATCTACAAGAACACGCTGGGTGCCGGTCGTCTACCTCGGCGGGTGAGAATCAACGCCCATAACGACCGCTCCCGCCCGTCGCCAGGCGGAGGTTGGTGGCCCAGGTGCGATGCGGCGGTGAGTTACTTGCCGGCGGCCAAGTGGTACGCGCGCTCGCCCGATTCGCGCTTCCGGGACTCGATCTTGTAGCCGGCCTTGCGGACCAGATTGCTGATGAAGCCGCGGACGCTGTGGGAGAGCCAACCAGTGGCCTCCACAATTTCCTGCACGGTAGCGCCCTCGGTGCGGCCGATCAGTTCCACGATGGTGGCCTTCCTGCTGCCCTGGCGCGTGTCCTTGGCCTTGGTTTTGTCCGCCTTCGCTTTCTTGGTTGCCTTGGCGTTGCTCGGCGCGGGCTTGACCGCCTCGCCGCTGTCGGTCTTGGTGGTTGCCTCGGCGGCCTCCGGTGCGTTGAGCTTCTGGACCGCGCCCCAAATCCGGGCGACACCGACGTGGCGGTTCTCGAACTTCTTCACCGGCTTGAGGTCATCGAAGGGAACCACACCGGCGAAGGCGTTCCAGGTTTCGACCAGGCGGCTGATCGGCCAGGTGGCGGAAACCGTGGCCAGCTCCTCGCGGCTGGCGAACAGTTCCGCGCCTTCCAGGTTGGCGGCCTTCGCCTGCTTCTGGCTGGCGAAAACGCTGATGGTGTTGTCGGGCGTGATGGTAAACGTGCGCATGGTTTCTGCTCCTTTTTGGGTTTGAGGGTTAATGGTTTGCGGGGCGGCTTGCGGCTCGCTGCCGCAACCGCCGCGCAGTAATCCGGCGAGTTTCCCTTCCGGGGTGATCTGCAGGTCCTTGAAGTAATTGCTGCGAATCCGGGCCCAGCCCGCGCCGTCCGTCTTGATCTCATAGCGGGCGGCGACGCTGCTGAGCTTGAACCGGTACTCCCTGCCGTTCTCGCTCTTGCGCAGGTGGCCATGGCGGTCCACATGCCATCGGCGCCTGGTGGCCCAATCGATGAATTCCTGGTTGGTCATCGTGTGCGTTGGCTACTTTGCGCCTAAGCGCAGGCACATAGAGCGATACATCGCGCAGCCATAGCAAGGGCTTTATTCGGCGAGGGGTCAAACAGATACGAGCCATGCCGCGCCTCAGCCTGCGGGCTTACGCCAGACATCGCGGAGTCAGTCTGAAGGCGGTGCAGAAAGCGATTCAGTCGGGGCCGAAAGTGAAATTGGGCGAATTACGGAGCGGCTAGAACCAGAAGAGCGGATTGCGACGAGGCCGGACGGCAAGATCGACGTGGGGCTGGTTCCAGCTGCGGCTTCCTGTGGCGGGTCCGTTCATCGCGACCGTTCTTTTCCTGAGCGACGCCGGCCTCCTTGCGGTCGCCGTCGCGTAGCCTACTTTGGCCACTTCCGCTATCAGATGGAGAACCCGGCGCGGACATCGAGCAATCCGCCCGCGTTTCCCACAAGATAGCACCGAATGGACTGGTTCACCCGTCGCTGCTATAGCTGTCGACGACCAGTTTCCAGTCGCCGCCCTGCTCCCGCCGGTAGACGACAACGTATTTGCCCTTTTCCTCCCGTGGCGCTTCCCCCGCCGGCTTCAGCGTTATTCTGTTTTTCCCGACTCCATAGGCCAGATCGCCCGAAACTTCGACGTGGGCGGTGTCGAGCGTGATCGCGGCCACAAGGTCGAGGGCCGCCTTCCAGAAAGCAAGGATTTCCGACTTGCCGCTGATGATCGGCCGACCCGGCATCAGAATACGGGCGTCTTCGGCCTAAACCGCTACCAGTTGCTCGGCGTCTTTCGGATCCCGGCCGCATTCGGGTCTTGGAAGGCCGCCCGCCCGCCCGCCGCACTTCCATAACCGCGGGCGCTACATTGACAGCAACGTTTGCGGGCGGCGTTTACGCAACGTAGGGGCGACCCCGCGTGGCCGCCCTCGATAATCGCTGGAGGTAGGGGCGGCCACATGGGATCGCCCCTGCATGGTGGAAGTCGGGCGGTCAGAATGAGAGCTTGACGCTCAACTGCATCTGCCGGGGGTCGTTCTGCTGGCTACTCACCATGCCGAAGGCGGCCGAGTTCGGAGTCGTGGAGGGGTTGGCGAACTGCACGAAGTTCAACGAG
>Ga0315280_10000514_pt1 | contig 71704 bp, 79 predicted proteins | sample YL17G06_40_MG_FD_203697 | JGI IMG/M metagenome (GOLD analysis project Ga0315280, IMG submission 203697) | Sediment microbial communities from Yellowstone Lake, YNP, Wyoming, USA - YL17G06_40 | ecosystem: Environmental > Aquatic > Freshwater > Lake > Sediment | place: USA: Wyoming | collected... | reverse complement strand
ACTCATAGGCAGCAGCAGCCACTTTGAAGTGGCAATCGCTGTAGCTACAACACTTTATGGAATTGGATCTCAAGCGGCGCTGGCAACGGTAATCGGTCCGTTACTGGAAGTGCCTCTAATGCTTTCACTGGTAAGACTTGGTTTGCGAACCAGAAAATACTTCCCGCGGAAAAAGGCATTAGCGCGTATTGCAGGAGAAGAGCAATTAGATTAAGCTGGAATCGTGCTTGGTCGACGGCTTGTCAGTCGAGATGGAATGCGCAGACACTTGCGAGACTTCTCATTGATTATGAGTAGGAGTAGAACCACATGCGACTAGGAGTCCCGCTCTATAAACAGACTACTGATTTCACGTGTGGCGCCAGCGCAGCTCTCATGGTTTGGAGATACTTCGATAGAAATGTGCAACTTTCCAAGCGAAATGAATTCTCGGTCTGGACGGGGATAGTTGCCTTACCCTTCAAATTCTCGTCGCCGTATCGAATTGCAGCTTTCTTCATCAAGAAGGGGTTTGAAACGAAACTGCTAATGAGTCAGGGGATTAGTGGCGAAGGCAAAATATTGCTCGAATGTTGCCAGACCGACCCTGCGGAAAGAAAGCTTTTTCTCGATTTCTTCGAAAAACACAATGAGATACTGAAAAGGCATATTTCCTCAGCCATTCTTGATAGAAATCCAACAATGCTCGATATCAGAAGGGCGTTGTCTAATCACAGCCCCGTAATTGCATTGATAGATTCCTACTACACTTCTAAGGCAAGAGGAGCAAAAGATCCACCTCATCTGCCCCATTGGGTTGTCATAAGAGGGCATGAGGGTGAAAGATTTTACGTTAACGATTCAACCCATGAAAGCGACTTGAAGACGGGAAAAATGGTCATGAAAGAGTATCTCCTAGAGAAGGCTATGAATACTTATTCGAGGTTCGGCTGGCCTTCTGCGCTAGTAATTGTTGGATCAAGGAAGGCGAATTGATTCCTCGTCTATACCGTTTAAGCTCTGTAGAATCGATCGATCGCGCCCGTTAGGAAATTTCGAAATTTAGCATCTGAGCGTATATGTAGATAAAATCAGATTTATCGAAAAAATCAGAAACACTTAATATTGAGAACTCCAATGCTTTGGATAAGGTGATTGAGTGTGAGTAGCTGCAATGACGATGCGTGCAAAATTGATGCAATCATAACGATGGATGCAAAAGGGCAGATAGTTCTTCCTAAGGATTTGAGAGAGAAGGCAGACCTTAAGGCAGCTGACAAGATAGCCGTTGTCGCTTACGAGAAAGAAGGCAAAGTCTGTTGCATAGTGATGATAAAAGCCGAGAGACTAGTTGGTGCAGTAAGCAAAACGCTTAGTCCCCTACTTAAGGGAGTAATTGAAAAGGAGAGGTAATTTTATGAAAGAAGAAAAGGTCAGAAAGATTGTCAGAAAACGCTACGGCAACGTAGCAAAGAACAGTAGTTCTTGTTGTGCCTCCTCTGACTCTTCTTGCGGTTGCACACCAGTAACCATTGAAGATATGAGCAGAAAGATAGGCTACAGCGAAGAGGAATTGAGTTCTGTTCCCGAAGGAGCAAATCTGGGTCTTGGATGCGGCAATCCCATCGCTTTGGCATCGTTGAAAGAGGGTGAAACAGTTCTCGATTTAGGCTCAGGCGCAGGCTTTGATTGTTTCCTGGCTGCTAAGAAAGTAGGCAAGAAAGGCAAAGTAATCGGGGTAGACATGACCCCCGAAATGCTAGATAAGGGAAGGGCAAACGCAAGGGAGGGCAAATACGCAAACGTGGAGTTTAGGCTTGGGGAAATTGAGAACCTTCCAGTCGCAGACAAATCAGTAAACGTCATAATCTCAAACTGCGTAATCAACCTCTCCCCGAACAAGAGACAAGTTTTCGAAGAAGCCTATAGAGTTCTAGCTCCCAACGGGCGATTAATGGTTTCAGACATAGTATTGCTCGATGAGCTACCAAAAGAACTGAAAGAAAATGCTCAAGCATACACAAGCTGCACTTCTGGCGCAGAACTTAAAGAAAAATACCTCAATTTCATAAAGGAAGCAGGCTTCAAAGAAGTAAAGGTAATAGACGAAGCAAACTTCCAATTTGATTTCCTAACGAGCGACACTACTCAAGAGTTTATCAAAACCCTTGGCATATCTGCCGAAAAGACCAAGGAAATCGGAAACAGCATAGTAAGCATAAAGGTGTCCGCAATAAAACACTAAGAACTAACTAAATCTCCAATTACTAGATAAACAAAAAATGGAGAAAACCAAAGATATTCTGCACGTCATGAACGCCCTCGGTCATTTAAGAAGAGCGCGTTTTTCATTAGCAGCAATCGCCATTGTCACGGTTAGATCTCTTTGACTTAGGGCTGCAATCTAAGGAACACACGTTTGAATCACTACAGCACAACTCTTCGGTTTCCCCTAGCTCTTCTTTTGTTTTCTTTTCTATTTTCTTCATTTTTCTACACCTCCCCGCGATTGAAGATTTTGATCCATCATTTTCGCGCGCGCTGCCTTGTCCCGAAATTGGTTAAAAATGGTCATTATTCTTATTTTTGGGTTTGGGAGCAGTTCTGGGGTTTGCATCTGTTTTTGGTCCTCTTGCGTGCCTTGACGTTCCAAGCGGGCTAGGTGCAGCCTTAGCGTTTCACGGGAAAACGCCCCTTCCTTCAGGGTTTGTTGGAAACCCGTGATTGCCATCTTTCAACGCAGCCAAAATTTGCCCATCAAAGAAGCCCAAATTGGGCACAAAATGGCAAAAGAAGAATAAACACCATTTTTGACCATTTTAGGGACAAGCCAGCGCGCGTTATTAGTGATAACTTTTCACACAGTTCTAGTTCGTGAATTCATTTACGCCGACAGCCAAGAACGAGATAACTAAGCGGGAGAATTTGCATTCTCAATAGAAGCCTATTGACGGTCAATTTTCGTCTAGCACAAACAGTCAGCGAATTGCTCTATCTATGAGTTTACCTGTGGAGTCAAAGAGTTGAGCGTCTAAAGCCATACTTCCCAGAGCGTGTGTTGCGCAGCTTAGGCATGGATCAAACGCCCTGACAACCGCTTCAACTCTATTAAGTAAGCCTTCGTTTAGTCGTTTCTCAGTAATGTATTTCTTAGCAACTTGAGTTACAGCTTTATTGTAAGCAATGTTGTTATGCTCTGTTGCGATAATCATGTTAACTTCTGTTGTCATACCTTCTTTGTCAACTCTGTAATGGTGGATCAATGTTCCTCTTGGAGCCTCTGCCACTCCAATTCCTTCACTTCTGTTGAGGGACGCTTTAGCCCACACATTACTAGAGCAAACCTCTGGGTCTTCGAGAATATCTTTCGCACATTCGATGCAGAAGAGGATTTCAACCAAACGGGCATAATGATAATGGAAGGTGCTCTGGACAACTCCGTTTTTGCCAAGTTTCTTAAACTCTCTAAGCTCTTCGTCCGCAAGAGGTGTGCCACAATGAGAAGATATGTTAAGCCTAGCTAGGGGGCCTACTCTATAGGCTCCATTGGGGTATCCTAAGGGCTTGTAATATGGGAACTTCATATAAGACCATGATTCGACAGCTTCTCCGATGTATTCGAAATACTTTCTAGGATCAAGTTGGTCAGCGACGATCTTGCCATCAGGGTTAACTATTCTTATTTTGCCATCATAGTGTTCAAGTCCACCATCAGTGGTTACCAGACCCATATAGTAGGTAGGAAAATTTCCGAAGTTTTGTACTTCATCATCCAGACTTTGCAGGCAGTTCTTGAACATCGAGATTGTTCTGAGCGTGGCATCCAAGGCTTCTGCCAGATTAGACAGAAGATAACCAGCTTTTTCTGTCGTAATTGGCCACTTCACTCCACCCGGCACAATCCAATCACTGGAATGAATTCTTTTCCCTGCAGACTTTTCTATTATTTCTTGCCCCAACTTTCTCAGTCTAATACCTTGTCTGGCCATATCTGCGTGACTCTCTATTAGGCCAAATATGTTTCTCTTAGTCGGGTCTGCATCCATCCCTAAAAGTAGATCAGGATAAGAAAGGTGAAAAAGGCTCAGGGCATGCGATTGGATGAGTTGCCCCATATGTATGAGACGACGGAGCAATGTTGCCGTTCTGGGTATGTTTACAGCAACTATTTCATCACATGCTTTGGCTGAAGCTAACAGGTGGCTGACGGGGCAAATGCCACAGGACCTTGAGGTTATACTTGGCATTTCGTAGAATGGGCGCCTTTCACAGAATTTTTCGAACCCTCTAAAATCCGTGACTTGGAATCGAGCTTCCTTGACAGATGCATCTTCCCCTAGGAAAATGGTCACTTTAGCATGCCCTTCTATTCTCGTAATTGGGCTTATTACGATCTTGTCATTCATTTTGCATTCCTTCTTCAACCATACTTGGATCTATTCTCCATGTTAGGAATCCTTCCTGACAAGAGTTCTGTTAAGACATAATTTATCAGATCAGCCGATGGCGGACATCCTGGAATGAAATAATCGACTTTGACTATTTCATGCAGCGGATGCACTTTCTTCAACAGTTTCGGAATATCTGTTGGAATTTGAGGATTAACATCAGCGATTTCCAAATATGCTCTATTGAGGATGACTTTATCGCTATCACTCCAAGCATTTCTCAAAGCGGTAACATTCCCTGTGACAGCACAATCGCCTAATGAAACTAGAATTTTGGTTCGAGCTCTCGCCTGTTTAAGCAAATTTAGCTGTTCGTTGTTTCCAACGGCGCCTTCAACAAGAGTTATGGCGACATTTTCTGGGAAAATTTTAATGTCCGCAAGGGGACTGTACACTAATTGAACTCTTTTAGCCAAATCTATGAGGAGTTCATCTTGATCGAGAAATGACATGTGACATCCAGAACAACCGCTGAGCCAAATGGTTGCCAAACTAGTTTTTTCCTGCGTCTTCATTCAGCGTTGTCTCCTGCCGAGGACGAATTCAGCTATATCCTTGTTTTTGGTCTTGGAGAGCGGTTCCACTTCTACGTAAATAGCGCCAACCGGACAGACTTTTGCACATTTTCTACACGAAGTACAGGAAGAAGAATTGCCCCAGAGATCATCAAGATCAATGATAACTTGTGAATCCTTTCCCCTCATCTTTAAGTCGAGTGTATGAACGCCTTCTACTTCGTCGCAAATTCTGATGCAACGTGTACATAGTATGCACCTGTTACGGTCGATTACCAAAAAATCGTGGGTGGAATCTACTTCATGGTTAGTCCATTCCCGTTCGAAGATAACATGGTCAACTCCTAGTTGATTAGCTAGATTTTGAAGCTCGCAGCTACCGTTGGCTACGCAGACTGAGCATATGTGAGTTCTCTCGGAAAGCAGCACTTGCACAGCCATTTTGCGGTATTCTTTAAGCTTATCCGAGTTGGTTGTGACTTCCATTCCGTTGCTGACTGGTGTTGTGCATGCAACGAAAAGCTTGGGTAATCCACTGACTTCCACAAGACATAAGCGGCATCCCCCATAGCTGGTTAAACCTTCCAGATTACACAGCGTTGGAATGATTATTCCATTTTCTTTAGCAGCCTCAAGAATTGTCTTTCCTTCTTGGGTGGTGATATCTTTACCGTCTATCTTTAGCTTAACGTTCCTAACACTCAAGTCCTACTCGCCTCTTTTTCGTTTTTGAAACACTTTCCTGCTGGACATACCTTATCAACGATGTGTGAAGCATATTCATCTCTAAAGTAGCGTAAAGTTGTTAGGACAGGGTTTGGCGCCGTTTGACCAAGACCGCAGAGGCTGGCTTCCCTGATGTAGACGCCAGATTTTTCTAGAATAAGCAAATCCTCCATTCTACCTTCGCCTCGCATAATTCCTTCAAATATTCTCTTTACTTTCAAAAGACCTGCTCTACAAGGACTGCATTTGCCACAAGACTCTTCTACGCAAAAATCTATGAAAAATTTTGCAGTATCCACCATGCAGGATTTGTCGTCGATTACAACTATCCCGCCCGAGCCCATTATGGCTCCAGCTCTTGTTAGAGATTCATAGTCTATTTGTAGATCCAGAAGAGTTTCTGGCAAACATCCGCCTGAAGGACCGCCAACTAAGACAGCCTTAAACGCCCTATTGTCACGCACCCCTCCACCTATTTCGAATACAACTTCTCTTAATGTAATGCCCATTGGAACCTCTATGAGTCCCGGATTGTTTATTTCACCAGTTAGAGAGAAACATTTGGTTCCAGTGCATTTAGGGGAACCAATCCTAGAAAACCACTCTCCGCCATTTAATACTATTAATGGGATATTCGCCAATGTTTCGACGTTTTGTATAAGAGTTGGTTTCCTCCATAAGCCTGAGGTTGCAGGATACGGTGGACGAGGACGTGGCATTGCTCTAAGGCCTTCGATTGAGGCAAGTATGGCAGTTTCTTCACCGGCTACGAATGCTCCCGCTCCCAGCCTTAGTTCAACATCGAACTTGAAGGTAGTTTCAAGAATGTTTTGTCCAACAAGGTTTAGCGACGTTGCTTGCTCTAGTGCTTTTTTTAGGGTTTGAACGGCCAGAGGGTATTCGGCTCTTATGTAAATGTAACCTTTGTCTGCTCCTATGGCATAAGCAGCTACGAGCATACCTTCGATGATTGCGTGTGGATCGGCTTCTGCAAGAATCCGATTTGCGAAGACCCCTGGGTCTCCTTCATCTAAGTTAGCCACTATATATTTAGGGGATCCATGAGCTCTTGCAACGAAATTCCATTTTTGACCAGTTTGAAAGCCGGCGCCCCCTCGGCCTCTGAGACCGCTAACGGAAACTTCGTCTATTACCTCTTGGGGGCTCATCTTCGTTAGGCACTTGACAAGTGCGGAGTACCCTCCCTTTGCTATGTAATCCTCAATTCTAAGGGGATCTATCTTCCCAGAATTCCTAAGAACCAGCCTGCGTTGTTTTTTGAAGAAGACTTCGTTACTATACAGCAAATTTTTCAAGGGCAGCCCCAAAACTACGTGATCCCTCACTATTTCCCGAGCTTTTTCAGGAGTAATGCTCTGGTAGAGATAGTCGCCAGGTTCTACAACCACAGCTGGTCCTACAGAGCATGTGCCTACGCAGCCTGTCCTAGCAACTTTGCATTCCTTTTGAACAACAAATTCTTTAATAGCATCTTCAAATGCTTTCAATACCTTCAACGCACCGAAATGAACGCAACCACTAGAACAACACACGTTAATTCGATGTTCATAGGCCCTTTGAAGATCCAGTTCAGTTTCAGCTAACTTCAAAATGTCAGCTGGTTTCAGCCTTTGCCCCTCCTAGCAAAAGTTCTATTCTTTCTAAAACAGCTTCTTTTGTTGCCTTACCTATGACTTCTTCGTCAACAACTATGTTTGGAGCCATGGCGCATGCGCCTATGCAACGCGTGACGAACAGAGAAAGCTTGCCGTCAGCGGTCGATTCTCCTCGCTCGAGGTTGAACTCACGCTCAATCGCCGACATAATCTCTTCAACTCCCCTCACATAGCATGCAGTACCCATGCACACTGTAACCACGTGCTCTCCGGGCTTTTTCAATTTGAAAAAGTTGTAGAATGATGCCACGCCATACACGCGGCTGGTTGGAAAATTCAGATGCTCGGAGATAAGAGTCAATAATCTTTTATCAAAGTATCCGTACAGTTCCTGAGCCTTGTGAAGTATTTCTAGAAGAGCGCCTTTTTGATATTGATGTTCCTTCACAAATTCTTCAAGCATTGAAAGGCGCTTGTCATCCTTCAACAAAGTACGCGAGCCCCTCAAATTACGAAATTTCAGACAGGAAAACACAATCTAATTAATACGTGCAGTGTTCTTGGATACATTGATACCCTTGCAAAAATTCACAGCATGGAAATGACGCACAGTCATCGCATAAATCGCGGCCATGCTCCCTTGCGCAGTCTCTAATCGGACATTTTTCTCTTTCCCAACAACCAGGGCAACTGGTTCCTTTCGTTTTCTCTGTTGCCCGGTAGACACACCAATCACAGTTTAGCCCACATGGGCTTGAGAGCTTAGATTTTTCAACTTCGTTCATCTATTCCATCCTTCTGGCTCTTCGTGTAGGACTATAATATCAAAACGCTTTCACTGATTATATCAACGGAATTGCTTATTAATCTAGCTTTAATTCTGATTTCCGTGCGCGTTCATATGTTCGATTTTGGTTCTGGATTGAACAAGCCCTGATAAAATACTAAAGCATCAATGACACTTAGTACGGAAAGAGATCAAGATGATGCGTAAGGGAAATCAAGATCACTAGCACGCGCGCGGCCGCTGCTGGAAGCACCGCTTATGCTGTCACCTGTAAAATTAGGACTACGCACGCGGAAATATCTCCCAAGAAAGAAGCATTGACAACTTCTGAAGTAGTGGCTACTAGATTGTCCAGTATGAACACACAGTCAAATCCTTTCTTTCTAGTTGGGTTTTGAGAAAGTCTATTACCTCTTTGTCCTGTATGCATCTGTTCCCTTTTCTATCCTTTCGTATCGGAATACCTGTTTCCCGCAGTCTATCCTCTCTCGGGAAGTCAAGAAAAATGTAGTATACTTCTTGGGTCGGCATAATCAATCTCAAACATGTCAGCTCTCTTTCGGGAGAAAGACCATTCTGCTCTATGTTATAAACCACGGACTTGGGTTTGAGATTTATGGCTAAGCGTTTGAATTCTTGCCAGCTTTTGACTCTGACTACTCTGTCCATCAAGTCTTGCCTATTGGTCTTGTTTTTGCTCATTTCTTAAACGTGCTTTCAGCAACGTTGTGAATTCTTCGTAGGATGGAAACTTGCCGACTATGACGTGCTTTCCGTTGATGAATATGTAGGGTACCGGCTTGCTGTCTAACATTAGCTTCATTACGTACTCTGGGTAGTCCCATCGTTTCTGGTTGATGGTATCTCTTTTTATAGTAACGCTATCTTTGTATTCCTCTGAAAGTTTCTTCACTATTTCGCTTCGTTCTTCCAACATCCTCCGCAGTTTTTCCACTGCTGCAAGAGAAGTCACTCGAGGACCAGGGCCGCAGCAAGTGCTACCAAACGGGTCGCCCTCGTAGATCTCTATTCTTATCTTACTTTTTTCCATACTCAAACCTTCCTTCATGTATAAACTACGTCTATTGAACCTTGACGAACTGGTTGTAGACTCCTTTGTTTCGGGCTTCGGGCATTGCTTTCTGAGCTAGAGCTTTAAGCGATGTGATTATTTCGTCCAGTTTTTCCATTGGTATTCCAACAAGACATTCATCGTCTGCGATGTCAGTGGCATCTCTGCAACCATAGCAACCTAGGCTAACGTTGACGTTCTTGGTAAGATATGGGATGGCCGTCACATCTACGCAGCAAGCTTGAAAGACGGCAGAACTGAAAGAAAGACGTCCTCCGGTTTCGTGAATTGCGGCTAGATTTATCCACATTATCTTTTCCGGTTTATCCTCAATTATGACCACGTCTGGTCTGAATGTCGCATTTTCAAGTGGAGCAGCAGCGATTGCTTTGACATCTCCCAGTTTTATTCTTGACATTTGCGCCATCGTCTTTGCTGCAGCTTCTTCAGACTCAAACAGGCCGAGTGTTTTAAGCATCTTCCCACTGCTGATCTTCTCCGGAAGAGGCATAAGCCCTAAAGCTGCTGCAGCAGCAGGGCAAGCAATGTTTTCGTTTGTTAGAGTCGCGCTTTTCCCCCTTTTTGCTTCCATCAGAAGTTGACAGTACCGTAGCCTCTTGGGAGACTTTGGAGGGATTTCATTGGTGGATTCATCAGGTTTGACCAGTTTGACCGCAACTGGTGACCACTTAAGGCCAAGTATTTCCTTGAGTGAAACAGAAAACTCCAAATTTGTTGCTTGCGTCATGAGATAAACCTACTTCTTATACCTCACTCGGTCAGCGTTGTCTTCAAGCTCTTTCTTGCTTGTGGTTAGAACGTTCCTTTTCTTGATGATCTTATGGATACGTGAGAGCGGTGGGAAACTTATCGCGTGCACAGGGCAAGTGTTTGCACAGGTTACACACCCTACCTTGCAGTTTGAAGGTGCTACCACCACTGGCCTGTTCTTGTCGAAATCAAAAGCATAAACGCCCGCGGCGCAACCCAAAACGCATAGCCCGCAACCTATGCACAATTCATATTCAACCGTGGGATGCCATTCAATCTCTCCTCGAGGAACTCCGTGCCAAACAGGTTTTGAATTCTTGGAATCAGGCACTTCTAGCTCACCTCATATGTTGAGATGTAGAGATTGATAGCAATATTAAAATATTGCTATCGCTTTCTTTCTCATGATATTCCCGAACTACAGTCACCACGTGAGAAACTTGCCCAAAAAAGAAAAGCCAAAGAAGAAGAACTGGAAGGAGAAACAACGCGAACGACAGATAAAACAACAGAGGGCCCAGGAGGCGTACGAGACACAAAGGGCAAGAGAAGCCCAGAAGAAACCGCGAAAATATCCAAAAGGCAGGATAGTTTTCGGAATCTGTCTGATTGGATTGATATTTGTGGCATACGTAGCGTGGCAGTCCAGCGGTAAACCTCCTTCATCAAATGACGGAACTACAAACAATCCTCCTCTTAACGGGTCAGCACCAGACTTTTCCCTGAGTGACATAAATGGGGCTCCTTTTTCTCTTAGTCAGCAGGCTGGAAAAGTCATTGCAATTCATTTCATGGCAGTCAGCTGTGGTGGAGGAATTGTCCAAACAAATGAAAACCAACTAAGGACTTTGAAGAGGGTGTGCTCTACCTATTGTGGCAAAAAACCAGTAGCTGTTGTGACGGTTGCAGCGACGACCTGCGCGACAAGCTGCTTGGAAAAAATCCGCTCGGACTATGCAGTAACTTGGACACTGGGAAATGACTATGACGATGGAAAAGCGGACATAATCAATGCTTATAGCTCATATTCAATTGCAGACGGGGCGATTGTTCTGATCGACAGGAATTTCAAAATAGCTAAAGTATACACCGAAGAAACACCGTTTGAAACTTTGTCTTCACGAATAAGTCAACTTCTGTAGGTCTGATGAGATGCTTCAGGAATCTTTAAGCCTGTTCTTCTTGGGGATAGCAACTTTCCTTTCACCTTGCTCCATCGCCCTCATTACAGTATATCTGACCTATTCTGTAGGCGTCAGCAAGAGCATACGAAAAGGATTGGTGATTGGCTGTTGCTTTGCACTGGCAATGAGCCTAGTCTTCTTCGTCCTAGGCTACGCAATCTGCGCTCTCATTCCTATTACGCTAATTAGTTCAAGGATATTCTATGGCATATCAGGCATCCTTCTCATTGTCTTTGGAATCAACAATCTTGGCATCTTGGAAAAGTTTGGCTTGAGGACTGGCATTGGCAGTTCTCTCAATGAACGACTGAACGCGGCAAAGCTAAGTTCCTTGACACGGTTTTCCAAATATAACTATGCAATAGGCTCTTTTTTGTTTGGATTAATCATCTCCATCGCACTGGGCCCTTGTACCCTCTCAATAGTCTTGCCCGCTGTGCTATTGACCATGTTTACTGCGCCGACAGCCTTTCACGGCGGCTTTTTGCTCCTTGTGTTCGGTATAGGTCATGCTTTGCCAGTCGTTTTCCTGAGCGCGTTATTGGCAACCGCGCGCAGGGCAGCGAGCGATAAAATCGCTGGCGCCGGAAAATGGGTGACGAGGATCTTTGGAATAGTTTTTGTCTTAGCTGGCATTGTGATTATTATATATGCACTTGGAGGATGGTGAGTGTTGAAGAAAATCAAGGTGAAGATCGAGGTTTTCGTCCCGTTAGGTTCGTGTGTCTGTAACTTCGCACCCTTTATGGAAAAAATCGGACGTGTAACATCAAGATTTAAAGACGTGACAGAAGTCCAAATGAAGTCGAACAAGTCATCAGAAGCTTCGAGGTACGGAGTTCAAGATATGGGAATCGTCATTAACGGGAAGATCAAGCTTTCAGCAAGTTTTGAAGAGAAAGAACTTCAAGACGCAATATCTCAAGAAGAGCGGAGTCAATAGTAGAGCGCGCGCAGGCAGGTCTATCATCGTGGAAACAAGCTTCGAAGAAATAGCGAGAAAATATCGTTTAGTGAAAGCTGGAAAGACCAAGATCGACCTTCTCTGTCTGAAATCGGAAATTGAGTCATACATAAAGAATCAACAGAGTACAAAACGAAAAGATGATGACTTAGTGGCGGAAGCGCAAGACATGTTGATGGATGTTACGCAGATGATCGGAGAGGGTCACTGCAACCCTTTTAGACCTAAGAAACTATAGTCATACTTCTATCTGAGGTTGAAACTATGAAGAAAATTCTGTTTGTGTGCGTTGAGAATGCAGGTAGAAGCTAGATGGCAGAAGCATTTGCAAATGAATATGGCAAAGGTAACGTTGAAGCTCTCAGCGCTGGCACCATGCCGGCAAAGGAAGTCAATCCTATCGTTGTTCAAGTCATGCAAGAGAAAGGAATAGACCTGTCAGCCAATAAGCCAAAACTGATTACTAACCAGATGGTTCAGCAAGCAGACATGATAATCGTGATGGAATGCAGCACAGAAGGATTCTGTCCTGCTCCACTGTTGAATAAGGTAGTAGACTGGGGAATTGAAGACCCAAAAGGTAAACCAATAGAGAAGGTAAGAGAAATCCGGGACGAAATCGAGAAAAGAGTAAAAATGCTGGCTGATGAGACCATATAGCTAAACGCGCCCGGCTTGGTCGCGTGTGCGTTATTGATGCAAACAAAGATCTATTTGTTCCGGCAAGCCGCACGACAAATATCTTGCCAGAAATGGGAAATTACCTCACTCGACTGGGAAAATGTTTATTTGCCTGCTTATCTGTTTCTAATATCACCAAGGCGATGAGGCTCGCCTTTAACCGCCCTTGATTCAACCTCCACAGGGGCTGATAGCTTCTACCACATTCAATATGAATGAGTGGACGTTGGATTGTCTGAAGCAGGGCGGTTCACCCCAAAGAACATAACCGGCGTACGTCTGGAAAAACGGCAGATAGCTAGCACGTCATTGGGCAGACGAATTGCAGCATACGTTGTGAATCGCCAGAACGATGATGGAGGGTACGCTTTTGCTCAAGGTCTAGATTCAAATGCACAAGACACGTTTTATGGATTGGCCATTCTGAATCTGTTGGGTTCGCCTTTTCCTAATGTGGATCGTACCGTTAAATGGCTGAGTAACTTTGACCTAGCCAGCATTTACTCTTACTATTATGTTGGCAAGGCGCTCGCACTGTGCAACAAACCTCTTGGCAACCGCTTCAGCAGATTTCTGTCGTCTGTGATTAGTTCCAGAAGATATTTCGGCAGCGTAGATGTCTACATTGAGGTTTCCTCAGAGTTTGAGTCAACGCTCATGGCCCTAGAACTCGCTTCAATATTGGACATGGGACCAGACGATGAAGGAGCCAAGAGATGGTTACTTAGATACAAAAACAAAGACGGAGGGTTTGGCGCCTATGAGCATTCAAACATCAACTCAACCTACTATGCCGTAGCATCTCTCAACCTATTGCAGTTTGATCGAAGAAAACTGTCTGACACAGTGGCATTTGCGAGGAAATGCGAGCAACCGTATGGTGGATTTACGGTGATCCCTCGATCTTTGACACCTTACATGGAGCACACATATTATGGAGTGATGACTCTCAGTTTACTCGGAGAAAACTGTAGGTTCCCATCGCAGACGATTGATTTCGTGCTAAAATGTCAAGGAGGCAACGGAGGCTTCGCCCGGTCAGACCTTGGAATATCGACTTTTGAGAACACGTTCCAAGCAGTGAGCATAATCCAAAGGCTCGCCTCAACATGACGGCGGGGACAAGGATGAAAGGCATCGGTTGGGTTTACATTCGCGAGGCCTTGGAGAAGGCCGAAACTTGCTTTTTGTGCCATTTAGAGAACAGGTTTGAACAAAGGTATGTAGACAATTACCTCGACGAGCTCGTAATGGACGCTGGAGCGAGAGAGAAGATTATTGAGAGCAGAGGCTTCTGCAACTATCACTTCTACAAAATGTTCGCTTCTTCTACTAATCCAGCCAGTTCCGACGGATTAGGAATGGCGCTCATACTGAAAAGCGTTACAGAACAACTTTTTGAAGATGTAACGGCCGATCTGCGCACAGGAGGTGAATCACCGCAGCGATCGAGCTTTGACCTCAGAAGTCGCTTCCGTTCGACTTCTGCGCCATCTTACTTAAGGACGGTCTCCAACCAAGAGAAGTGTCCCGCCTGCGATCACGTTTCAGAAATCATGAGAATCTACATCAAAGAATTTGTGCAAAAGCTCGGGGAAGATGATGAGATCAAAGAGCTCTTCAACAAGTCCCGAGGACTGTGCATCCCCCATTATGTCATGACCTTAGGCATAGCGTCTAGATCACATAGTGAGAGATTTCCCCATACTGCCAAAACGATAGTCGATAAACAGCTTCAGGTTTTGGAAGGATTGCAGCATGATCTATCCGTGTACATTGAAAGACACGACTATCGGTTCTCGGATAAGGAACGAGCAGGAACTGAGAAAGCCGTCGGCGAAAGCTTGGCGAAAGTTGTGGGAAGAAGAGGAACCGACCGAACCTTGGCAAGAATAATTGGAGCAAGAGAGGACAGGTTTCCATGAACGCAGGAGATGAACGAAGTTCCACGCATAAGCTCAAGATTCCCAGAGGCTTGTACGAAGAAATAGGGAGTCAGGAGAAGATCATTCGATTAATCAAAGTCGGGCTTCTTTCATTGGGAGCAACCTCTCTTGAAAGAGAAATTGCAGACCTCATCAAAAGAACTGGAGATTTGGAGAAATGCATTGCAGAATTGCCCCCCGAAATCGAGAGATTTCAGCAACTTTTGGAAGAAGCTCTCAAAGATCAGAAAACGCTTGAAAAGCTACTCGACAAGAAGAGGTGATTTGGCAAATATGCAACTTCGTAAATCTCCCGTCAAAAGCATACCGATTGAAACTAGCCGCGAAATTGTTGAGTTAACCAAGGAACTGAACATCTCTCTGAACCCAGAAGGAGTCCGGAATATAATCCGTCTGGGAATGGAATCACTGAATCAAGAAGCAGAGCTCGAACGTGCTCTGAAGAAGCTGGAAGAAGAGAAAGGACGACTTGCGTCTGATTTTCAAAAAATTGCCTTCCAAAGCAGTCAACTCGAAGCCAAGTATGTTGGAACAAGGAACCGGTTTGGCAGAGTCTCCCGCGATAATCGAGTGCTTGCAATGCACTTGTGCGCCCGTTTCCCACGAGGCAAGCGTGAAGAACAACTAAGAGATGAGCTCATCCAGAAATACATCATGAACTACAGAAACACGTGAAGCAAGAGCAACAAGACGTGCAAAACTGGTTATGGGGTAAGATCGAAAAGTGATGTCTCAAAGAGACATAACCAAGGGTAAGGTGTTGGTCAGCGTAGCTGCCGTGATCGAAGGGAAACAGCATGAAATCCTTCTCATACGGGAAGGCGATCTGCCTTATCATGATTGGTGGGTATTGCCAGGAGGCTATTTGAAGCCGGAGGAAAGCGTGAAGGAAGCTCTTGTACGTGAGGTTAAAGAAGAAACGGGATTAAAGGTCCTTCCGACCAGATTGATTGGTGTCTATGATGATTTTTTCTCTAAAGAAGATGAACCGACGCGGCATGTCATAATCGCTTATGAGGTAATAGTGGTCGATGGAAGAATAGTCTTTTCACAAGAGGCGACAGCGTACACCTGGATGAGCGTGGAAGAAGCCCTCAGATCTCAGGTTCCTGACGTTTTCAAAAGAACTCTCGGCGACTTCAAGAATCAAAGGGCTAACAAGATTGTCTCTTGGTTTAGGCGGCGTTCTTTTTGAAACTCGTTCTCGCACCCAGCGAAGCGATGTTATGTTTGAAAGGAGACGGCATGTCAAATTGAACAGCACTATTCTCTTGGAAGGTAACGAAATAGGCGAGACCAAAGGCTTAGTAAGTTGTCACGTCTGCATAATTCAAGCAAAGAGGCTCGATAAAAAGAACGTAATAATGTCGCATTTTCGAGTGACAGACATGCATGAGCATGTCCACCAGATTGGTTCCATTTTATGCAATTTCACCAGCATTGACGCCGAGTCGGTAGCTGATGTCTTATTGTTCAGGCTGGCTCCTCAGAAAATAGTCGAACAGTGCGCATCTCCAGAGTGTGCATATCACCTTGACAAATATGAGTCGGCTACGAAGCTGTTGAAAGACAGACTGAGGAAATTTTTCCCACATGCCTGCGTGCGCGAAGTTCCTTATGATGGTAGAGAGAAAGATGGCGACTGGATTAAAGTCAATGCAAAACATGGTAGGTGGGTAAGCTCTTTTGGAAGTGGTTTCATTGAAAAGGGAGCGTAAGAATCGAATGCTGAAGTGTGGACATGCAGACCAGACGCTTTCGCTCGAAAATCACACTTTCAGCATGACAGTAACCATCGAATCTGAAGAATAAGGTGTTGAAGTAGCATGTACGAAATATTTGAAATCAAGCTAAGGCCCAAAGAAAACGACTTTCGAAAGAAGTTAGACCAAGCTAACAAACTTGGTTGGCACATTAACGGTAGGAATCTCGTGAAGACCGATGGTGGACTGCAGTACATTTTGGATTTGTCGCATTTCAACGTAAGATGCTTTGTCAGTGAGCTATTCCCCATAGAAGAGGGTGAATGGTCATCTGAAGATTACCCAGCCAGAGACGAAATAATCAGAACGGTGATAACCGAGCTTGAGAAACTTTTTTTCAACGTGGAGATAAATGAAATTCGGAGGATTGCAAAGCATGGAAGATAAATCAAGCGATAATCAAAAAGGAACAAAGTGGTTGAACAGAAATGTTGCTGCAATGGGTTTTACCAGTCTGTTCAGCGACGCGAGTCATGAGATGGCAACAGCCATACTTGCGCAGTTCTTGGTAATCGAGTTACATGGTTCTGCGGAGATCTTGGGGTTGATAGAAGGCTTAGCTGACTTCTCGTCCAGTTTCGTCAAAACATACTCTGGTTGGCTCAGCGACAAAATCGGCAAGAGGAAGCCTCTCGCAACTTTGGGTTATGCACTCACCGGGACATTCATATCGTTTTTTGCGTTTGCGGCCAATTTCCTACAGGTGCTCCTATACAGAACAGTCGGATGGATAGGAAGAGGCATTCGAGAATCTCCCAGAGACGCGCTCTTGGCTGATTCCGTCAAACCAGAAAGCTACGGTCACGCATTCGGGTTTCACCGCATGATGGACACGCTCGGCGCTATCATCGGTCCGAGCATAGCGTTCATCCTGTTGCCATTGATTGGATTTAGGAATATTTTCCTGATCGCACTCTTGCCAGGTATTTTGGCAGTCCTCGTGTTCGCGGTTTTCACACGAGAAAAAGCACCTAGGCCAACAACCCTTGAAAAGAGGAAACTCACAGCAGACATCAGACAGCTCCCAGCAAGATTCAGACCCTTTCTGCTGGCAGCCGGCATTTTCGGCATTGGAAATTTTGCGAATACTTTTCTAGTCCTGAAGTCCAGCGAGGCTTTAACACCGAGTCTGGGAGTCATCGAAGCAAGCAGCATCAGTACCCTTCTTTACGTATTGCTCAACGTTGGCGCCGCCGTTTTTGCGTATGTTTTCGGCGCATTGGGCGACAGATTCAGCAAAAGAAATCTGCTGGCACTGGGATACCTGATTTTTGCCGCGTATTGCACAGGTTTTGTTTTGCTGCCACCGACCGTCTGGAACTACGCCTTTCTCTTCATGCTAGCCGGCGTCGAAACCGGCGCAATTGACGGAGGAGAAAGATCTTACGCTGCTGAACTACTGGGCGAAAACAACAGGGGAACAGGTTTCGGAGTGTTGAGCACGATTAACGGAATAGGAGACTTCACTTCAAGCGTTGCGGCTGGAATCCTGTGGACATTGATCTCTCCCAATACTGCTTTCTATTATGGGACAATTCTCGCTGTCATGGCCGCAGTCGTGTTGACAATCTGTAAATCAGCCAAACAATAAAAACCAAGTCAAGATACTGGGGGGCACTGTCAATGATGCCGACGCCTAATGCTTTTCCATCGAGTCCGCACCCGCGCGGAAGCGGTGAAGTTGCTTATTGTGAGTCGCCATGGCTTCTTTCCTGAGTGGTTCTGTTTTTTATTCTGTGCGCGGGGATTTTGCTGTAGGCCACGGAACACTTTTTTCTTTTTGAGCATTGCCTCGTTGCAGCCCATTTTAGGATCGGGATAACCGCTTCTCTGAGCCCTTCTCCGTCTTTTGTCAATGAGTATTCAACACGAGGCGGGATTTCGGCGAACGATTCTCTCTTGAGCAATCCTTCGTCTTGAAGTACCTTTAGCGTGTCTGCAAGCGTCTTGGGGCTTATACCCCGCAGTTCTTCCATGAGTCTGTTGAATCTGAGGCTACCATAATTGCCGATTGCATTGATGATCAGAAGCGCCCATTTCTTGCTTATCACGTCTATGATTCCTTCAAGCGGACAAAAACAAACTATTTCATTCCTGTTCTGCATGTCTGTCACTTTCGTTACGAATAGTAACTATTCAGCTATAAACTTGATAGCATAAATACTTTACTTTTTATAGTATAAGAAAAACAGAGGTGAGGTTGCATATGGATGAGGAATGCGGTTGTGGTATGCATCATCGGAGACATGAGAGTTACTGTGGATGTGGTATGCGTAGAGAGGGACACGGTTACAGAAGACGCTTTTTCACGAAGGCTGAGAAGGTGGAGAAGCTCAAGAACTATGCAGAGGAGCTGAAGAAGGAGCTCAAGGCCATCGAAGAAAAAATCAAGGAAATGCAAAGCTAGAAATCTCTTGAGATGAAATCTTGATCATGACGCCAGAAAGTGCTATTGAAGTCTCAATTCTAACAAAATACTACGGCGACCTTTGTGCAGTGGATCACATAAACTTCGAGGTGAAGAAGGGAGAGATCTTCGGTTTCCTAGGTCCAAATGGGGCGGGCAAGACGACCACAATACGAATGCTTACCGGAATCTCCATATCCACTGAAGGAACAGCCACCATCATGGGCTACGATATTCAACGTCACCCCGTAGAGGCAAAGGAACAGATGGGAATCGTTCCCGATGTCAGCAACGTCTATAATGAACTCTCCGCATGGGACAACCTCATCTTCACTGGGAAACTCTACGACATGCCCAAGGCGAGCCGCGAGAGCCGCGCTGAGGAACTCCTGAAAATGTTTGGACTCTACGAGCGACGCAAAGAGAAGGTGCAGGGTTTCTCTAGAGGCATGAAAAGGCGAATCTGCATTGCAATGGCTCTTATGAACCGGTCGGGCATCCTCTTCCTCGACGAGCCAACTTCAGGGTTGGATGTTCAGAGTGTCCTAATAATCCGAGATCTCATCCGGAACTTGAACCATCAGGGTCTGACGATCTTCCTCACAACTCACAACATCGATGAGGCAAGTCAGATGTGCGATCGAGTAGCGATCATCAACCACGGCAAAATCGTAGCTATAGATACTCCCGAGAAACTCAAGAGGACGCTGGAGAGCCTCCAATCCGTAGAAGTCGCCTTCGAAACCCCACCTCCAAATGCTCTGAAAGAGTTGGAAAAACTACCTGAAGTCAGCGAGGTCGTGAAGGAAGGCGACAAGTTCAGATTCTTCACCCGCGATCCACCTACGGTCTTGGATTCGCTGTGGAAATACTCCCAGCAAAACACCCTCAAACTTATCACCGTAAATACTGTCGGGCCGAGCTTGGAAGATGTGTTCGTAAAGCTGACAGGCATCAGGCCTGCAACAGCAGATGAGGAGCCCGGAAAAACAGGTCGAAGCGAAGCACAAGACATGGTTCACAGGAGAAGGAAGCAATGATGAACGTCCGTTCAAGCCACTACAGCAGAGAGATGCGAGTAGCCTGGGCAATCGCTGTGAAGGATATGCGTACCTACTACACGAAGCCGCCGTCTCTTATGTTCGGGATACTGTTCCCCTTCAGTCTATTCCTCTCATTCAGCATAGGGACGAAAGCGCCTCTGGCTGCACAGATTCCAATCCTCATATCTCAGACGCTATTCTTCGCTTCCTCTTCAATAGGCCCCGTTGTAATACCAACCGAACGCGCCAATCAGACCTTTGACAGGTTCTTAACATCACCAGTTTCTCTTCTTTCTATCCTTATGGGCAAAACTCTAGCAGGAATCATCTACGGGGCCGGAATCTCCGTCATCCCGGTCTTGGTTGGCATAGTCTTCTTCGATTTCCAGATAGTTGACCTGGGAGCTTTGTTTGTTTGCTTTTTGCTATCCTCTCTCGCCTTTTCGGCCTTGGGAATAATGTTCGCTTCGATTCCAGGTCAGACTCCTGGGCAGGTGATGATGCCCCTCAACTTCGTTCGCATACCCCTACTCTTCATCAGCGGTGTCTATACACCTATCCGAGATCTGCCAACCTGGATGCAGGCTATGTCGATGCTTTCACCCCTGACCCACACCGTTGAACTCGCAAGATACGCCTCAGGCGGAGAAACCTTCTTCGGTCCAATCCTCAACGTAACAATCCTAACAATATACACCGCAACTTTCCTCTTCACGGGCATTCGCTTCCACATTATGAACCAACGCAAGGAGTAGGGTGGAAACCTCAGAAGATGGAGAAGGGATGTTGAAATTGAATAAATGGGATTTGACTAAACTAACAGAATTTTCAAAGACTAAGAGAATCAAAAAGGACCTTTACAAGACAAAGTGGTTTAACGTTGTTCTCGTTTGCCTTGAAAAAGGCCTAGAAATTCCTTCTCGCCCTGAACCATACGATGTATGTTTCTACATTATCGACGGGAAAGGCACGTTTACAGTGGGCGATGAACAAGCTGACTTGTCTCAGGGCAACATGATCTTTGCTCCAGCAGGTGTGGCGCGAGGAATAAAAAGCAAAGAACGGCTAACCATACTAGGCATACAGGAACCACATTAAGGCGGAACAAATGAACTTCGCTGTAAACGTTTCAAATCTGGCAAAACAGTACGGTTACAATGTGGCAGTGGACAGCATTTCGTTCACTGTCAACCAAGGCGAAATCTTTGGCTTTCTGGGGCCAAACGGAGCTGGCAAGACCACGATAATACGCGTACTTACAGGACAGACGAAGCCCACCTCTGGAATTGCTATAGTTGCGGACTATGATGTTGTCCAAGAACCCACCAAAGCGAAAGAGTGCATTGGAGTTGTGCCAGAGGTCTCTAACGTTTACGATGAAATGAATGCTTGGGACAACCTGATTTTCGCAGCCCAACTTTATGTAGTGCCTAAAAATGAATGGGGAAAAAGAGCAAGAGAACTTCTGGAAGTTTTCGGGCTTTATGAACGTGGCATGGATCAGGTGGGCACCTTCTCAAGAGGCATGAAAAGACGCTTGACCATAGCCGCTGCCTTGATCCATAAGCCTGTATCCTCTTCCTAGATGAACCCACCACCGGCCTTGACGTTCAGAGTGCACGAATGATTCGAAATCTCGTAAAAGAATTTAACAGGAAAGGCGTGACTGTTTTTCTTACCACGCATTACATTGAAGAAGCTGATCAGCTCTGTCACCGCGTCGCCATTATTAATCAAGGAAGAATTGTCACTGTTGACAGCCCTGAGAGGTTGAAGGCTTCAGTTGAAAAGCATGAGGTCATCGAAGTGTCTTTCAGCGAAATCGAAAGTTTGGAACGCAGACTTGAAAACTTGGATTTTGTAAACAACGTTTCACAGGTTGGAGACAGATTCAGGCTTCATGTTCAAAAGACGTCTGAGGCCATTCCGCTTCTTGTCGATTTTGCCAAAGAGAATAATTTGATAATTATGTCATTGAACACCTCGAAGCCAAGCTTAGAAGATGCTTTCGTCGAAATAACCGGAATCGCTGCAGAAAACATGGCGGCAGAAAAAGAACAGGCTAAGAAGGGCGGAAATCTTGGCTAGAGAATGGTTGAATAGGGCTACAAAAGCGTTGTACATCGCCAAGAAAGACGCAAAAGTATACTATTTCAAAGCCCCGAACTTCACGTATGGTCTGTTGATACCTTTTTCATTGTTTCTTGCATTTGCCATGGCTGGACAAATCAATCTGAAACTTATCGTGTCAGGATTGACCTCGCTCGTGGTCCTGTTTGGGACCACATCAATTGAGGCCGTTGCAGTGGTTCTGGAAAAGCAGACGGGCACCTTTGAGAGGTTGCTTGCTGCGCCAATTTCCTACTTTACTCTTGTTCTTGGAAAGACATTGGCTGGCTTTTTCTTCGGGCTGATACTTGCCTCAGTAGTTCTTTTTCCGTTGGGAGCCATTTCAGGGACGAATGTCGTGAATCCAATTCTAGCTCTAGTTGCTATAGCGTTCACTTCCTTAACTTTCTCAGCACTTGGCGTATTGGTCTCCGCTTACGCGAAATGGGTTCCTGAAGCGCAAATGCTTTCGAACTTCCTGAGGTTTCCGATGGTTTTCCTTTCTGGGACTTTCGTCTATTTGGAGACTATGCCGCTTCAACTACAGATCATCGCTCGGTTCTTGCCCCTCACATATTCTGTCGAAGCATTAAGAATAGCCGTTGAAGGTTCAGCGCTTACAAATACCTACTTGATTGACATCGCTGCTCTAACCATGTTTACTCTTGTGCTGCTGATCATAGCCGCCAAGATACTTGAAAGGAAAACTGGGTAGCATTTCACAGGATTATTCTCGTTTATGAAGCCAGCCATAGCCGGAATAGATCTTTCTTGCCTCGTCAGAAGTTAGAAAATCGATGAACTTCTTCGACAGCTCCATGTTTTTACTGAAGGAAACCACGGCAGCTACTGTGCTTCTGAAAACTTCAAGATCCCTTGGTAGTTCAATTACCTCGCATGTGTCTGGCCATACACCTTGGAATGCGTTCCAACCAAATATCACATCCACTTTGTCTGAATGGATCAAGCTCATGAGCGAGCCGCATGCGTCTGCATGATGAGTGATGTTGCGACGGATTTCATCTGTGAGTCCTGCCTTACTTGCCACGTCGTCCCAAACTCCTTTCAAACACCCCTCAACTGCAATTCCAATTCGAACATTCTCTCTGCAAAGGTCTTCGAGAGACTCAATCTTCGCTGGGTTTCCAACTGTAACGATGAGAACAGATCGTCGAAAGCCCAGACTCTTTCTAGAAGCTTTGATTGTCAGTCCTTGATCTTCCGCATCATCCAGAATATATTCGGCGCCGCATGAGATAACATCGCCCTGTCTTGATTTTGCCATCTCATCCAGAAGGTCGCTCGGTTTGCCTACCTTCAGACTGCATTTTGAGCGGAACTCTTTTTCGAAGACAGTGATGGCGTCACGAAGAGGCGGAGCCACAGCTCCGGCAGAATAAATGCGCAATCGAGGTTCTTGCAGAGTCATCTAGGCACACACTTTTTCATGAATTTCGGAGAAATAAAAGCATTTTTCAAAAGATAAGAGATGTTGCTTATAATATGAGGAGAGAGCCCGTAGAAAAGGAGGGTTTGCGGGAGATTTCGCCACTAGGTGTGAGGTGCAAATCCCATCCCACCCGTTTTCCTAAAGAAGACCATAAATGCTGCAAAAAAGGGAGATTTCGGTATAATCTAAACACCATTCGCTTACAAGTGAACGAGATGTGAATTAATGGCTTACAGTAGGAACATTTCTAAAAAAAGAACCGGTTCGCACTGTATTCTTGAGCTCGCAAGTTCATGCACTTTACAAGAGTCTGCGTTCTGAACTGTGCGTAAACACTTGTTTACGAGAAATTCAGCCTCTTTCCTGGCCAATTCAGAAAACGAGGGAAGAGGAACAGAGAACGGTTTTTGTCAAGAATCTCGTCGTTTTCTGGACACTGTATTGTTTTCTTTTTAGGTTTTTTGAGAATTTTAAGAAAAACGGGAAAATGACAGTTTTGTTACAGTTTTCTGTTACAATTCTCCACGCTCTTCCACATTCTCAACAAGCGCGCGCTCTATTCTATAGTGGAATTATTTGGAGCTTAGGTTCAGTTTGTCCCAAACTTTCTGAATGGATATGGGCTGAAAGTCTGACTGGTTGAACTCGTTTTTGCATAAATCATAGAGGGCTCTGTTGTGTGGGGCTTTGATTCCTATGGAATTTGCGAGGTTGAGTATGTACCCGTTGAGAGACTCCAATTCTGTCTTTTTTCTTTGTTTGAGCAGAACATCTTGTCCCATGCTGTTCACGATGGCGTGTTCCACGCTTCTTTTCAGGACACGTGTCCTGAGGAAAGAAGGCAGTTTCAGGCCTAATCGTATGGTTCTCCATGAGGGATAATTCTTCATTAGATATTCCTTGTAGCCTGCCGTTTGGATTATTTCTATCCCTTCATTTAGCAGTTTGCTGGCTATTGTGGCAAGTTTGTCGTACGAAGAGATTTCTCGATAGTTCACGCCGACCAAGGTGAATAATGCGTTTGTCAAGTTTAGAACGATTTTACAGTTGACGGTGTCTTGAAGTCTACGAGTGATCTCTGCCTCGAAGCCCAGATTGAATATTTGGCATATTTCCTCTATCGAATATTTGAGTTCATTGTCGACAGTTCCTAGATATACCGGTCCTCGACTTTGATATTTAACTACACCCGGCTTCAGTATCATCGCACTGAAACCAACAACTCCATAAATCATTTTAGAGAAATACTTTGGCAATATACGTTGATTTTCTACGCCATTTTGCAAAGCAACAACTATCGCCTCATCATCAAGCTTTGAAGAAATGTTTTCCCCAGCCTCCTCAAGAGCATAGTTTTTCACGCTGAGGATCAGCACTTTCACATTGGAGACTTCTGCTAAGTCATCAATAAGATTCACAGCAACCGTTTCCGGCCTCTGATCTGTTACCCCATAGAGTGTGAGATCCCGATCTTTCATGACCGTTGCGTGTTCTCCGCGCGCAATCAAGTAGACATTCGGGTAGCTTGGGGTTATCCAACCCCCGATTGTAGAACCGATGGATCCGGCCCCGTAAATGACGATATTGCCCAGAGACATGATTCAAGGTCCACTCCAAAACTAATAAATTAAAGGCTATTTATTGAGATTGCGAGGATGCGCTTTTGTGCTCATTGCCCGCCGACAAGTTCGTTAATTGCGATTCTCGGCATGTTTCGCCCGCGCTAAACAAAAGATTCCACGACGATAGTTATGTTTGGGGTTCAACGCTAAGCAAATTGGATGGTAAAAGAAGAGAATTGATATATACTGAATCCGTACGGTTTACGTTATTGCACTAGAAGATAGTTCTAATATTAAATTTTGCTCCCAAACCCAAACGTTCGATTCAGCCAAGGAACAAAAATCTTGCTCAATCTTGAAGCTAAATTACTCTGCGCGGTTTGGCAACAAGTTTAGGTCTTCGAAGTATGTCTTTTTAAATTCTTCAATCGTAATAGTTCCCATAGCTGAGTTGCAGTCCCTACATACGGGTCTCAAATTATCGATATTATCATAGCCACCTTTAGCCCTTGCTCTATTGTGACCAACATCAAAACTACTGAAATGGATCATTTTCTTACAGATCGATCGATCTTCCGCTTGAAGAAATTGAATCTTGCGCGCGCGAAAAAGAGCCACGCGATAGTTATATTGTCTAACAAGTGTTTAACGATTGTCTAATGAATGTCTCATTAATGTCTCATTGCTGTTGCACGTATGTAACACGTATGTAGCAAGATTTATTAGCGCGCGCACTACAACAACTTATTGGAGAACCAACAGAATGCGACCAGAGCCTGCACCAGTTCTAACAGGTAAATGTGCGAAGGAATTTGTGAAAAAAGTAGAGATGCCTCTGACTCAAAAAAACATTGAAGTCTTCAAAGAAGCTGAAAAAGTTTACAAGGCAATAAAGAAAGTCAAATGAAAGGCTTAAAACGTAACTCGTTGCTTTATTACTTTTGATGGCTTCATTGGATGATATTAAGCCCAGCGAGTTAGTAGTTAAAGTCTTAGAACAATCAGATGATCTGTCTACGTTTGTTTGCAGTAAAGATGATTGCATGGGACTTGATGAGTTCATCCATTCGGAAGCAAAAACAATTTCAAAAAGAAAATTTGGGTGTAACGCATTTATTCTTATACAATAATCAGATCGTTGGATTTGCTACTTTGGTAATGAGTCAGATTGAAGCAAAACTAGCGCCATATCTCTTCCCCGTTAAAATCGAGATCAAATACTACCCCGCTTTACTAATCGGACGTCTTGCAACACATAATGACTATCGTGGTCGAAATGTCGGCAAAAACATATGCCTTTGGTGTGTTGAGACCGCAAAACAGTTGTCTAAGACAATAGGTTGCAGGTTAGTAATTGTTCTAACTGGAGGCAAACCAGTGTTGTTTTACAAGAAGGTCGGTTTTGAAATCTTTCCGAAATGCGAGAAAAAACTGAGGAAATGGATGTACCTACAAGTCCCATCAGGATAAACAACAAAAATGGATTTAGAGCGTCCCTGCAATTTCCTTTCTTTAATCATTCTTTAAAACAGAATAAAAGGTGATGATAGAAACGAGTAAAGAAAACGAATCGAGTCTTCTTGTTGCGATCTGCCACATAAAGATCTAGGCATTGTTGCCGAAACTATAAGTGAGTGCGGCTTGAAAGTATGGACAGATAGACCCTTCAATGATATGCACATTCTTCATTTAATCGGTTCTCCGCAACAAATAGCGCGCGTTAGAGGGAAGTGCAGAACTTATGTAGCTTCCATATATAGCGACGTAATGGTATCGAAATTTGACATTAGTTCATTTTTTCATTAAGTATTCGTGTATTGCTTTTGCTGCTTTTTTGCCTGCGCCCATTGCGCTTATGACTGTTGCTTCGCCTGTTACTATGTCCCCGCCCGCGTAAACACCTTCAATACTTGTCTTTCCATTCTCGTCCGCTACAATTGTGCCCCACTTTGTCACCGCTAATCCTTCAGTGGTGCTCTGAATGATAGGGTTAGGCGTCCTTCCAACAGCAACTACAACCGTGTCAGTGTCCATCACAAACTCTGAACCCCTAACAGGAACTGGCCTCCTTCTCCCTGACTCATCTGGAGGACCAAGCTCCATACAAACACATTCCATTGCTTTCACCCATCCTTTCTCATCGCCGATAAACCGTGTCGGATTGGCTAAGAACTTGCAGAGTATCCCTTCCTCCTCCGCATTCTCAATCTCCTCATGCCTCGCAGGCATCTCCTCTCTTGAACGACGATAAACGATGCACACTTCGTCAGCGCCTAAGCGCAGTGCTGAACGCGCGGAATCCATGGCGACATTGCCGCCGCCAATAACCACGACGTGCTTTCCAATCCGTATCGGCGTGTCGTACGCTGGAAACGCAAAAGACTTCATCAAGTTAACCCTGATCAAAAACTCGTTTGCAGAATAAATCCCACCGAGATTCTCTCCGGGCAAACCCAAAAAGGCAGGCAACCCTGCACCTGTACCTATGAAAACGGCGTCAAACCCGCGCTTAAGCAGCTCGGGAATTGTGTAGATTCTGCCGACAAGATACCCAGTGCAGAGTTCAGCCCCCAACTTCTTAACATAATCAACTTCAGCCTGAACTATGCTTTTTGGAAGACGAAACTCTGGAATACCATAAACCAGCACGCCGCCCGGAAGATGAAGCGCCTCAAAAATCACAACCTTATGCCCAAGCTTCGCCAGATCAGCTGCAACAGTAAGCCCCGCAGGACCAGCGCCGATAACTGCAACCTGTTTGCCCGTTGGCGCTGCCCTTTCAGGCATCTTAACACCTTTATGTCTCTCCCAATCAGCCAGCCAACGTTCAAGCCTGCCAATGCTAACCGGCTCGCCGACCTTGCCCATAATACAGAATTTCTGACACTGCTCTTCTTGTGGGCAAACGCGTCCACAAATCGCAGGCAGTGCATTCTTTTCTTTAATTTTCCGCGCCGCTTCCTCGTATTTGCCTTCCCTAAGCAGCTTAATGAAGTCTGGAATGCAAACCTCAACTGGGCAGCCTGTGATGCATCGCGGTTTTGGACACTGCAGGCAACGGCTAGCCTCTTCCAGAGCCTGCTGCTCCGTGTATCCTAAGGCGACCTCGTCAAAGTTTCCTCTGCGGACCTTAGGGTCCTGCTTCGGCATTGGCATGGCTTCTTTCTTAGGCTTAGGTCTAGGCTTACTTTCCGCCACACCTGCAACCTCCAAGCGTCTCCCACAAGAGCGAGCTTAACCGCTCCTCTGGCAAAAACATCCGCTGCCTGTTGACTAGCTCGTCAAAATCTACCTTGTGTCCGTCAAATTCTGGTCCGTCCACGCATCCGAACTTCATCTTTCCCCCAACAGAAACCCTGCACACACCGCACATGCCCATTCCATCAATCATTATAGGCGTCAAACTGACAACCGTGGGAATCCCAAACGGCTTCGTAATATCAGAAACATCTTTCATCATAACAACGGGTCCCATGACAACGCAACGGTCAAACTTCTCCTTCTCCAAAATCTCCTTAAGAAAATTCAGCCCTTTGTAACCTTTTGAACCGTCATCCGTTGCCACGTAAAACTTGTTGCTTAACGCTTTCATCTCATCCTCGAAGAAAAGCAGATCCTTAATCCTTGCCCCCATAACAGTCGTGACCGTGTTGCCAGCCTCTCGCAAGGCTCTGACCTGCAAAAGCATTGGTGCAATCATAATCCCGCCGGCGACGCACAAAACTCTGCCAAAATTCTTGATTTCGGAAGGAACCCCAAGCGGACCGGTAATGTTCCATACGCAGTCACCTTCTTTCATAAGCCCAAGCTGCTTCGTTGTTTTACCAACTTCATTAAACGCAAAAGTCACCGTGCCCTTTTTCGCATCACACCCAGCTATGGTTAAAGGTACGCGTTCGCCGTTTTCATCTATGATTAATATTATGAACTGTCCAGGCCGAGCTTTTTCGGCTATCTGTGGAGCACATACTTCGAACAGCTTGATTTTAGGAGCTAACTCCTTCTTTGCCACGATTTCATACATGCGCTTTAGCCTCCACCGTCTCTGATCTCAAAGGTGGCATTGATGCAATCTTCCTGTAAAACGCGTCCAGCTTCTGGTTGAAATCTCCCACACATCTGGGCGAAACATTGAAAAGTTCAAAGCGGTTCAGCAAGTTCATTTTCTTCAAAGCATTTTTCAGCACAGACATGTTTCTTTCAGCCGTTTCCTTGCCTTCTTGAAGCTTGCAATCTTCTGGTGAACATACAACTGCCATAACACCGTCAAAACCATTATACAATGCATTAACGACATGGACAGGGTCAAGCGCCTTAAAACATGGAACCTCCATCGTCAACGCTTTTTTCTTAAGCAACTCGCTTTCCGGATGATCTAAGGCTGAAAATTCTGACCATTGACAGCAAAAAACAAGAATGACAGGAGCCTTGCTCTCTGCCTTCAGCTTTCTCGCAGTTTCCGCATAGCGCTTCAGCACGTCCTCAAATTCAAAACCTTTAACCTGAATCGCATGATGCGGACAAACCAGCGCACATGCGCCGCAACCCATACAATCGTCAAAAAGAACTTTAGGCGTCGCAAACGGCTCTGCTTCAATAGCCTTGTAGGGACAGATAAACACACATTTGTCGCAGCCCACACACTTCGACGTATCGTAAACCACTTTCCGTGAATACTTTACCACCTTAAATGTGTCTTTGCTCAAACCGAACTGTTCAAGCACCGCTCTGCCCAGCACAAGCCGTCTGGTGTTTATTTTTGTGCCTTCCTTGAAGCGGCAGAAAGCGTCTTCACATTGAATTGAAACAACATTTTTCATGCCATTTTTCAAAACTTTGAAAACAAATTCTGTTGGAACACGTCCGGAACAAGGCAACCGCAAAGGAATGTAATTCTTTATCTTTAAGCCCTGATCTGCCAAGATTTCTTCAATCTCGCATGTTGAAGGCGAATTTCCTCTACACATCAAAACAAGCGTGTCACTCTTACATTTTTCCCGCATGTCCTTAACGTATTTCACCAAGCTCTCATAATCATAATACACTATCTCTATAGCCACAACGGGACAAGCACTGTAACATATCCCGCAAACCTGACATTTCTGCAGGTCTATCTCCACTTCACCCGTTTCCAAATCCCGTTTTATTGCCTCATAAGGACAAATTGAGTGACAAATTGAGCATTTGCTGCAATAGTCTTGGTTGATGCTTATTGCAGCGGCGCACGCTTCGTTCATTTTGGCATTTCCCCTGTGCAATCCTTCCCGCCTTTATGGTGTAGGGGAGGAGTGCACCTTGGAAGTTTTGAAGAGGCGTTTCCGAAAATATAATGGTTTTGGCATGTTTTCTACTGTTTGTAATATGGTCTTCTAATGAAACCGTAGGCTTCTACTGCCGCGGTTATGCCCTGCCCAACGGCCGTGCCGACCTGCTTAACTGGGTGGTTTGCCACGTCACCTGCCGCATAAACTCCCGGGATATTTGTGCGCTGCAACGCATTGACGATGATGTTACCGTTTTCGTCAACCGCAACGCTTGCTTCCCTAGCTATTTGACTGTTGGGCGATTCACCAACTTGGACAAAAACACCGTCAACAGCCAATTCCTTCGTTTCTCCGGTTCTTTTGTCAAGCATCATTACTTTTTTGACAACTTTTTCACCACGGATTTCTTTAACTTCCGTGCTCCACAGAACTTCGATGTTCTTCTTTTCCTTCAAATCCTGAACAAGAGCTTCCTCGGCTCGGAAGACATCTCTCCGATGAGCAATCTTGACTTCGGAAGCTAAGCCCCCCAGATAAAGCGCTGTTATGACCGCTGAATTTCCCCCACCTACAACGAGCACACGTTTTCCCCTAAACAGCGGTCCATCGCAAAGCCCACAGTAGCTTACACCTCTTCCGCGAAACTCCTTTTCACCCGGAACGCTGAGCTCACGATAATAACTCCCCGAAGCAATTATAATCGCCTTAGCTTCATAAGTTGCCTTTGGCGTTTTCACAATTTTCTTTTCACCTTTGAGATCTAGGCTGGTGACTTTTTCAAACTCGTTGATGGTAACGCCTGCGCTTCTCGCGTGATTCACCATTTTCTGGGAAAGCTCTATTCCAATTATGCTTTGGAAACCCAAGTAATTTTCAACCACTGGGGCGTCTGCAGTTGTGCCGCCAGCCGACTTCTCCTCAATGATCAATGTCTTCAGTCCGCTTCTTACACCATAAACTCCAGCAGCCAAGCCTGCGGCCCCAGCACCTACGATTATCAAATCCCAGCTTTCCATACGCGGCAACCTCCTACACTGATTCATGGTTGTGAACGTTTATGAATTATTCGTAGAGTCTTAAACTAGCATCCAGAAGAAGGATTTTGAAAACTTTTCGGTCGGCTTGTCAACGTGCACTTGGAATTTGATATCTGACTTGAGAGTGCAAGATGGTTTGTTCAATGCGTACGGTATTCCAAGATGCTGTTGTAGAAGGGGTCAGGGCCAACTTCCTTCATGGCTTTTTCAACGGCTTCCTTCAAACCTGTCGATCCCACGATTAGTTCTGTCAAGCATTCGCGATATTGGCCTTGATCACTTAGGCTTTATGCCGTGAACTTTTATGCTTACAATTGAGTTTGCTAATTCGTTTACATTTTCTAAAGGTAGGTTGGATTCTTTCATTATGGCTTTTGCTGTCGGATCATCAACGACGGCGTCGATGGGAAATCGTGTCTCTTCAATTATTTTCACTTGTCGGAAGCCTGCTTCCTCGATTAGTTCGGTGTACTTGTCTTTTTTTACCGCTCCTGAAACGCAATTAATGTAGGCCCGTACACTCTTCTTTATGCCCTCAGGAAGTTCTTTCAATAGGACAATGTCTGAAATCATCATTCTACCACCAGGCTTTAAGACTCTGAACGCTTCTTTGAAAACCCTTTCTTTGTTTGGTGAGAGATTGATGACGCAGTTTGAAATGATCGCATCAGCAGTGTTGTCGGCAACTGGCAGGTTCTCGATTTCGCCGAGGCGGAACTCCACATTTTTGTGTTTGCTTCTTCTGAGGTTCTCTCTTGCCTTGTCAATCATTTCAGGCGTCATGTCTACGCCGATAATGTGGCCTTCTTCTCCAACCTTTTTTGCAGCGAGGAAACAGTCAAGCCCTCCGCCTGAACCGAGGTCAACAACAGTTTCCCCCTCTTTCAGAGACGCGAGCGCAACAGGGTTTCCGCATCCAAGACTGAGAGTAGCGCCTTCAGGAACAGATTTCAATTCTTCTTTCGTGTAGCCAATTTTTTGAGTGACTTCAGCGGGACAGCAGCAGCTTTCCGCTTTAGCTATCTTGGCGTAGCCTTCTCTTACCATCTTCTTTACTTTTTCTTCTTTCACATCACTCACCTCCTATTTGAAAATCTCCTTAAGTGTCGGTCCGAGCATGATTTTCACCGAACTTCCAAGGTCATCGGCTCTAACCATCATGATGCAGCATATTTCACCGTCGCGTTCGCAGCCGATGACTGCCAATTTATCATCTGGTTTCAGCTTTGCTTTTTCCCTCAAATCTTTCGGAAGGACTATTTGCCCTTTCGAGTCAATTGTCACTATAGCATTGACCTTGCAGCATCCTGCGTTACTGGTCATGTTTTCATCCGCAGAAACAATACAATTCAGAACATTTATACTTTTCGGAAAAATCGGAATATTCAGAAATATCCTACGCCCTAGCCTTCGAAAATGCTGTTTAGAACAAAAGGCAGAAACTATACGGCAAGTGCTAGCAGTTCTGCAATGTCCATAATTTGGATTTTGCCTTCAGCTCCAGTGGTTTTGACAGCGTCTTCAAACGTTAAGAGGCAGTATGGACATGATGCAGCTAGGATTTCTGCTCCGGCTTCAACAGCATCCGTAACGCGGGTCTCTGCCAAACGTGGACCAGGAATGTCAACCCACATTCTTCCGCCCCCGCCTTCGCAGCAGACACTTCTGGCCCTTGAACGGTCAAACTCCAACAGCTTGACGCCCGGCACACTTTCAATAACCTTGCGTGGTTCATCGTAGATGCCGTTCTGCTTGCCCAAGAAACAAGGATCATGATAAATAACTTTCTTGTTAACCTCTTTCGAAAACGTAAGTTTCTTCTCATCGATCAGCTTGGCAAGCAACTGCGTGTGATGTTGGACTTCGAAGCTTGTTTGGTTGTACCTGTTCTTAAGAGCATGATAACCGTGTGGACAGCTTGTTACGGCTTGCTTTATATTATATTTGTTGAAGGTCTTCATGTTTTCTTCAACCAGAAAGTCAAACAAGCCTTTTTCACCCATACCGTACACTTCGCTTCCGCAACAGTTTTCCTCGTCACCTAGAATTCCAAAATTCAAACCAGCTTTAGTGAATACAGTTGCCAAGCTTTTGGCCACGCCTTGAATTCTCGGGTCATACGCTGATGTGCAGCCGACAAAGTATAGGATGTCTGCGCCTTGGGAGATGTGCTTAATGTTTAGCCCTTGCATCCATTCGGAACGTTTGCTACGTATTCTTCCCCATGGGTTTCCATTCTTGAATATGCTTTCCAACGCGTCGCGGATTGTCGGTGCAATCTGTCCTTCTTCAACTGCCATGCCGCGGATATCAATCAAAAACTCGTATGGATTCAAATCTTTCGGGCATCGGACGCCGCAAGTGCTGCATGTTGTGCAGCTCCAAAGCTCATTCTGTGAATGCTGAACTACTTTGCCCAACGTGGCGACTTCACGCATGTATTTTCTAACGTTCAAGTTGGCTTTTTTCGCAACAGGACAGCTTCCCGTACATGTTCCACATTGGATACATTCAAGAAGCTTATGTTTCTGGACAAGCTCTTGAGCGTTCATGACGTCCATCACTTTTTGATGAAAGGGAGGCGTAAGGTTATTAAAGCGTTTTCCCGTGAATCAATTAAAACAAATGATGAAAATGGAGATTGCCGTCAATGGAGGAGAAATCGCCTAGAATCGGCATTTTCGTTTGTGAATGTGGCGGCAACATAGGCGACGTTGTAGACGTGAAGGCGGTTGTTGACGCTGTTAAGAACTGGGAAGGTGTCGCCGTAGCCAAATATCACAAATACTTGTGCTCCAAGCCAGCTCAAGAAATGATTGTTGAAGCTGTGAAGAAGGAGAATCTGGACAGAGTCGTGGTTGCCAGCTGCACGCCACGAATGCATCTTGCAACTTTTCAAAGCGTTTTGGAACAGGCCGGTTTGAACCCGTTCATGCTTGAGTTTGTAAACATCCGCGAACAGGACTCGTGGATACTTGGTCCCCATCCATCGGCCGAAGCCACGAAGAAAGCTGTAAGCCTGATCAGAGGCGGTTATGAACGGAGCCGAGAGCTTGAACCGTTACAGCTCATCAGCGAAAAGGGTTCCAGAGAGATACTCATCGTAGGCGGAGGCATTGCAGGAATCACAGCCGCGCTGGAGCTTGGCTACTTAGGCTATAAAATCCATCTTGTTGAACGGAAGCCCAGCATCGGCGGCAACATGGCCAAGCTGACCAAAGTTTTCCCAACTTTGGACTGCGCACAATGTATTTTGACACCGAGAATGGCTGAGGTCGGCAGAAACCAAAATGTTAACCTATACACCTATGCCGAGGTGCAAGAGGTAAGCGGACGCCCCGGCAACTATGACGTAAAAGTGCACATGAAGCCGCGAGGCGTCGACGTTCAGAAGTGCAGAAGCTGCGGCGTATGCGCGAAAGTATGCCCAGTAACTGTTCCAGACGAGTTTAATGAGGGATGGTCGCAGCGCAAGGCTGCTTACATCGAGTTCCCGCAAGCTGTGCCCTCAGCCTACACTATTGACTTCAATAGCTGCACAAAATGTGGAAAATGCGAGAAGCTCTGCCCAGCTAAAGCCATCAGCTTAGCAGATCAGGGAAGCACTGTTGACTTGCATGTAGGCGGCATAATCATGGCCACAGGCTACGAGCTTTACGATGCCAAGAAACTTGAGACTTACGGTTATGGCAACTACAAAGACGTTATCACAATGATGGATCTGGAAAGATTTGTCTCTGCCACGGGACCGACAGGCGGTTACATCAAAAAGGCCGATGGCACCGATGTTAAACGCATGGCCATTCTTCTTTGTGCAGGTTCGCGGGATAAAAATTACATTCCATATTGCAGTCGCATTTGCTGCATGTACGCGTTGAAACAGGCTTTTGTACTCAAGAAAATGCTCGGCATAGACGTCAGCATCTACTACACAGACATCAGAGCCACAGGCAAGGGCTACGAGGATCTCTATTGGCGTGATGAAGAGGCTGGTGTCACCTTCATACGTGGCAAGGTGGCTGAGGTCTACAAGGACAGCAAGAATGGCAAACTTGTTGCAGTGGCAGAAGACACGATTACAAGTGAGATGACGGAAGAACAGTTTGACATGATCGCTTTGGCCACGCCGATGGTTGCACCCGAAGGGTTGAAAGAGCTTGCTGAAAAAATGAAAGTCTCCATCGGCGAAGACGGATTCATAACCGAGAAACATCCGAAGCTAGACCCAGTGGATTCATTAGTCACTGGAATCTTTGCCTGCGGCTGCGCTCTGAGCCCGAAAGATGTCAGGGACACGGTTTCCGACGGCTTAGGCGCATCTGCTAAAGCAGCCCTCTTCCTAAAGAGCGATTATGTCACAACCAGCCCGGAGAAAGCCTACGTAATCACAGATTTGTGCAATGGTTGCAAGGCTTGCGTTCCGATCTGCCCAACAAACGCTATAACCATGCAGGAAAACAAAGCCAAAATCGACCCATTCCACTGCACAGGCTGCGGCGCATGCATACCAGTCTGCCCACAAGAGGCAATTGACTTCAAAAACTCAACGACTAAGCAGATAATCGCCCAACTGAGAGGAGTGCTCACTGACAAGGAACCGAACGAAGTCAGAATCGTGGCATTCGTTGACAAAAACGTGGGATACACAGGCATGGACTTCCTAGGCCTTGATCGCACCAACTATCCAGCGAACATTCGCATAGTGCCAGTCCCAACAACCGCCATTCTAGGCTTAAAACATCTACTCTACGCTTTCGCTTACGGCGCAGACGGCGTCTTAGTGATCGAGGGAACACAAGAAATTGACGAGAAGTTTACTAAGAAAAGAATGATTGACATGGGAAGAGAACTGGCGAAATACGGAATTGAAAGCATGCGGGTCCGCTACAGTTACGTGCCATTGCCCGTCTATAAGAAAGCCGCGGAACTATTCACCATGTTCACAGACAGAATAAAGAAGTTCGGACCAGTAGCAGAAGACAAACGCAAAGCGATCAAAGAAAAAATCCAAGTTTAACCTCAAAAATTCCAAATAGCTCTTTCTTTTCTTCAACACTCCGGTGCAAGCTAAAATTATATTAATCTTTTCAGACTAAAGATTCACAAGACCGTATGCCGCGCGCGTAACGAATGCAGGAAAGCATCTCTTCGATCAATGGGACGAATGAAGAAACCGGAGACAACGTAGCCTAACCTACCCCATCGACTGGCCTTTCCTTTTTCACACGTGCTGCTTCTGATGCAAGTCATTAGACTTAATCCCCACAAGCAATAAAACTGAGATAGAGGAATATAGCAGGCAATCTATGTCCAGCAGAAAACGTAGGTGACAACAAAAGATGCATAGAAAAACAGTAGCACTATTCTTAGTCTTAACAACTATATCTTCTTCCGCTGTCTCTCTTTTGACAAAAACTCATGCTGTGAACTGGCAGCCAGTTGTAACATTCACAGGCTTTAACAACAACCAGACCACTGAGCTTTTCCGCATCAACGGTTCAGAATGGCGCATAATATGGAGCTACACACCACATCCCCAGCAGCCAAGCCTGACAGCCTTCAGCTTCTTTGTTTACCCGAAAGATGAAGAAAACAACTACATCGAACATGTCATTCAATACGGTAGCACCAACACAAGCGGCACAGTTTACATACACCAAGGACCCAAACTATACTACCTCAAGATCCTTGTTGCAAACACACAAGTCTACTCCATCGCTGTGGAATCCGACTTAGACAGCGAAGTTGGCACAGGCTTACTGATCGCAGTTATCGTAGCAGTATTCGCTATACCTATTGTAGCCACCGCTGTGATAATATACGTTGCAAGGCGGAAACGCAAACAGATGAAGATCAACCTTTCCCCACCTCCACCACCCCCACCTCCGCCACCGCCGCCTTCAAGTTTCAGTAATTGTTGATTTCCATCCACATTCTGCACAAGCTTGTTTTGGTCGCGCTAAGAGCTAGAAATGTTGCAGCACTCATCGTGTTTGCTGCTCAAATCTCTATGGATTGCACAAGCACGCTTTCCCTTCTATGTTTAGAGAGGACTTTTTCAGTAACTCTGCTAAATCGTTCCAACAGTGAAGCGCAGACAAGCCAAAATATCAAAATGTTGAATCTAGGCTGTTCTTTTTGCTCCACAGTTTGGGCAGGCCGTGTCTGTCTGAGGCATTAGAGCTCCGCAGTATTTGCATGGTATCATTACGACTTCACGGATGACTTCCTTCTCCTTGACAACTGGTGCAACGCTTGGCTGAGTCACTTGAATCTCGGTTATCGGACTGGTCACATCTGGTCTTCCATCAACAACGATTACGCCCTTAACAGTCCATGTGACCTTTGAATCGATGCTCTTGAAAGTGGGTCTGCCGCCTGCAGGAATGTTTACTTTGCAAGGAAAAGCTTGCGAAAAGCCCTTTGTTATGCGTATTGGACCGCTTACTGCAGGTTTAGCAGAGTAAAGAGTTGCAGACTCCTGAACCTCTTTCAAAACCTGACGATTCACCGCCGGATCATGCACATATTTAACTCTCTTTGCATCTTCAACACACTGAATCTCACATCTTATCTCCGTAGCATCAAACTCTTCATCTGAAGAAACCGTCAATGTGCCTTCAGCATTTTCCCCCAGATCAAAGCTATACTTGCTAAACTGCAGCGAAACCTTCGCGTTAGGCGCAGTCAATCTATCTTTAAACTTTTTGAAAAACGACATACAAACACCACCAACTCTACTTTACCTCTGACATTTGATATTCCATATTTCTAAATTGTGTGAATCTTAACTACTGACCTCAATTAAACATTTTCCCACACCAAGAGCAAACTTCAAGAGATTCGAAAGGCGCCTTTCTCGCAGGCATGACCCTTGTAAGGTCTGCAACCAGACGTTTACCCGCTAAACAGCAAACAAAAAGAGAATGAAAACCATGAACAGCGTGAAGAAAATGCAGAAGTCCAGAAAGTCTCTAATGATAGATGTCAGGATTCCAACTGAGAAAGAAATTTTGGAAAACCCCAGAATTTCGCGCGCGTAGCCCAAAATGCAGAATTTCTGTTAGAGTCTAAGTATGTTTGATTGTTTGGTCTACTTTCTAGCAAAAGTTTTATGATTATCGTTGCTTAAAACTGTTCAAGCACTAGGAGACTGGCATAATTTGGATATTGTTGTTTGTGTTAAGCATGTTCCAGAAACAGCCGAAGCAGAACTAAAAATCGATGCCACAGGAAAGGCCATAGAAAAAACTGGGCTAGTTTACGACATCAACGAGTGGGACGACTACGCCTTGGAAGAGGCGGTGCGCATAAAAGAGAAGCAGGGCGGTACAGTGACGGCCATAACCATAGGCACAGAAGACTCAGACAGCACGCTAAGAAAATGTTTAGCTCGCGGGGCAGACAAAGCCATACGCTTGACAGATCCAAAGTTTGAAGGTTCAGACGGCTATGCTATTGCGAAAGTTTTGCACAGCGTCATCAAGACTTTGCACTTTGACATTATTTTGACTGGAATGCAGGCAGGCGACGATGGGAACGCCATGGTGGGTCCCATCCTTGCGGAGATGCTCAAAATCCCCCATGCAACGATGGTTAAAAAAATGGAATTAGGTACCAGCGTTGCCAAAGTCAACCGCGAACTCGAAGGCGGCTTAGAGGAACAGGTTGAAGTGAAACTACCCGCACTGTTCTCAGTGCAAACAGGCATAAACGAGCCAAGATACGTTTCAATCATGGGCATCCGCAAGGCCATGCAAAAAGAAATCAAGCTCATGACACTAGCAGACACGGGCTTGACCGAAAACGACGTTGGCCCAGCAGGCTCATGGTCTAGAATAGAAAAGCTGTACGTTCCACCAGTGGAGAAACAAGCAGAAATCCTCAAAGGAAGTCCAGAAGAGGTGGCGACAAAAATTGCTGGAATTCTGAGGTCAAGGGGGCTGATCTAAAATGACCGAAATTTTCGTTCTAGCCGAGCATAGGCAGGGGCTAATGAGAGACATAACCTATGAAATGCTCACAAAAGCCCGAGAAATCGCTGAAAAAACAAGCGCAGAATTGACAGCAGTATTGCTGGGCAAGGATGTTAAGGAACACGCAAAAACCATTGCAGAATACGCAAAGACTGTACTACTTGTTCAAGATCCAAGACTTGAGAACTTCAATTCTGAAGCCTACAGGAAAGTTTTGTCAAAACTGATTACTGAACATAAACCATTGCTTGTCATGATGGGACACACTTCTTATGGTGTAGACTTGGCCCCGAGACTCGCAACCGCGTTGAACCTACCGCTTGCGACAGATTGCCTAGACTTAGGGTTCGAGACTGAAGCGTTCATTGTGACACGTCAGATGTTCGGCGGCAAAGTAAACGTCAAGGCCGTAGCCCGCAAAGCCGAAACCTACCTTGCAACCATCCGTCAAGCCACATTCGCCCCTCAAAAACCTACAGCCCCAACAAACGGACAAATCACAGAAATCCCGTCACCGCTGACAGAGGAGATAACTGAAAAACGGTTCATACAGTACGTTCTACCCCCGCAAGGCGGAGTGGACATAACAGCTGCAGAAAAACTCGTAGGCGTAGGCAGAGGAATAAAAGACGTAGCCAACATGCCAATGATGGAAGACCTTGCCAAAACCTTAGGCGCCGTCCTAGGATGCTCACGTCCAATTGTGGACAAGGGCTGGCTGCCAACTGACCGTCAGATAGGCACTTCAGGAAAAACCGTGAAGCCGAAACTTTACATTGCCTTCGGAATAAGCGGCGCCTTCCAACACGTGTTAGGAATGAAAAGGTCAGACCTCATAATAGCCATAAACAAAGACCCCAAAGCGCCAATCTTCAGCTTCGCCGATTACGCCGTGGTCGAAGATCTTTTCAAAATTGTGCCTCCGCTGAAAAGCAAAATATATGAGGTTCAGGCGAAGAAAGCATGCCCTTAGACAAGGAGAAAGGACAGAATGGACTTTAAACTAAACGATGAACAACAAGAGATAAAACGTGCCGTCCGCGAATTCTGCACTAAAGAATTCACTCCGGAGCTTGCCTTGGAATTCGATCAGAAAGAGGAGTTTCCAATGGCTCTCTACAAGAAAGCAGCGCAGCTCGGCTTCACAAGCATGCGCATACCGCAGGAATATGATGGCCAAGGCTACGGAGTTCTTGAAGACTGCTTAGTGGTCGAGGAACTGTGCCGAGCAGACCCAGGCTTAGGAGTTGCGATCTCGCTTGGAAACTTGATGATTCCAGATGTGCTGCTGAAGCACGGCAACGAAGAGCAAAGAAAGAAATACATTCCGCCGCTTGCAAAAGGCGACAAGATCTCGGCAGCAGCCTTCACCGAACCTGAACACGGGAGCGACATAACCCGCATGGACTCAACCGCCGTGAAAACTGGAAATGAATGGGTCATAAATGGCGCAAAGGAATTCATAACAAACGCCACGATCGCGGACACTTTCATAATACTATGTCAATCAGATCCGAACTGTCAACCGTCACACCGAGGGCAAAGCGTGTTCCTCATAGAAAAGGGCATGTGCGGCTTGGAAGCGACGAAGCTGCATGGCAAAATGGGCATAAAACCATGCGTCACAGGCTCACTTTCTATGGCAGATTTGAAAGTGCCCGAAGCCAACCTCGTAGGCGAACTTGGCAAAGGCTTCTATTATACACTTGAACTCTTCGACGGAACACGCATAACCGTAGCGGCCCAAGCAGTGGGCATGGCACAAGGCGCATTTGAACGAGCACTCGCCTACGCAAAAACACGCAAACAGTTCGGACAACCCATAATCAACTTTCAAGGCGTAAGCTTCAAACTCGCAGAAATGCTGATGAAAATCGAATCCGCACGCCTAATCATGTACAAGGCAGCGTGGCTCTATGACAAAGAAAAACCCAACGCAGTCGCAACTTCAATGGCCAAGGCCTACGCAGGCAGAGTCGCCATGGAAGTGACAGACGAAGCCATACAAATCTTCGGCGGATACGGCTACCTAGCAGACTACCACGTTGAACGCTTCCACAGATGCGCAAAAATAACCGAAATCTACGAGGGCACAAGCGAAATTCAAAAGCTAACCATAGCCAACTATCTCGCCAAACAACCATAACAAATCTCATCTTTCCCCTTTTTTCAATAGAACTAAAGAACCGGCTGACAGATTGCATAGAGTATTATAAACCTAAAGAGTGGGCATCTATCCTTCTATTCTTCCACTAACTCCCATGGCTACTATCAGTCCATTCATGGTTGATGGTGATAAAGCTTTTATTATTCGCCGAGAACTATAAGCCACTTTAAAGGGGATTATTATGGGAGTCGAAAAATTAAAGAAAATTGTTGTCGTCGGAGCTGGATCAATGGGTCACGGAATCGCACAGATTCTCGCAATGGCTAGCTATGATGTTGCTATGGTAGATGTTAGCGACGAATTCCTTCAAAAGGGTTTAGAGAAGATTAAGTGGAGTCTGAACAAGATTGTTGAAAAAAGACGGATCAGACCTGAAGATGCTGAGGCCGCACTTTCAAGAATCGTAACAACGACAAGCTATGAGAAAGCAGGTGAAAACGCGGACTTTGCCATTGAGGCAGCTCCCGAGAAGATGGAGCTGAAAAAGACGATATTCGCTAAACTGGATGAAGTAACCCCAAATCATGCAATTCTGACTTCTAATACCTCCACGTTAAGCATAACAGAGATGGGCAGTGCGACGAAAAGACCTGACAAAGTTGCCGGGATGCACTTCTTCAATCCGCCTCAGCTCATGCAACTAGTTGAAGCTATCAGAGGAGACAATACAAGCAATGAAACACTAGACGCGGTTGTAGGCGTCACTAAAAAACTTGGAAAAACACCTGTCATCGTAAAAAAGGATGTGAGAGGCTTCATAGTCAACAGAGTACTGGGAAGCGTGTTCAACGAGGCCTTCTGGACTCTTCACAGAGGAGAAGCGACAAAGGAAGGCATAGACGCCTCGGTCAAATACACTGGCGGATTCCCAATGGGATGGTTTGAATTGGCCGACTACGTTGGACTTGACATAGGCTATGAAGTGGGGGAGGTACTATACGCCGCCTACGGAGAAAGATTCAAACCTTGCCCAGAGGTCATAGACCCTCTGATCAAAGAACGCAAGTTTGGCCAAAAGACAGGCGCCGGGTTTTATGATTGGAGTAAAGGAAGACCACGGATACCCTTCAACCTGCTCGAGGAATATGACGTTGAAAGGTCATGGGCTACGGCTGTGAACGAAGCCGCTTGGCTCCTAAAGGATGACGCAGCAACACCGCAAGACATAGACACAGGCATGAAACTTGGCACAGGATGGCCATCAGGACCATGTGAATACGCGGACAGAGCGGGACTCGACGTCATGCTCAACAAACTCAAAGAACTGCACGGCAAATACCAAATGGAAATGTACAAGCCATGTCCCGTGCTTGAAGAATACGTCGGCAAGGGCTGGCTCGGAAAGAAAACAGGAAGGGGGTTCATGTAAATGAATTTGGAATTGACTGAAGAACAGCTTGGAATCAAAAAAGCCGTCAAAGAATTCTGTGAAAAAGAGTTCAAGCCCGAAATAGCCTTAGAACATGACAGAAAAGAAGAGTTTCCAATGGACCTGTACAAGAAGGCCGCCAAATTGGGGTTCACAAGCATGGCCTTACCTCAAGAGTTCGGCGGACAAGGCTACGGCATCCTCGAAACGTGCCTCGTTGTCGAAGAAATGTGTAGATCAGACTCTTCTCTGGGCGTTGCTTGTACAAGCGGAACCTTCGGCAGCGAATTCATCCTTACTCTTGGAACGAAAGAGCAGAAAGAAAAGTATCTACCACCAATCTGCAGAGGAGACTTCATGTCAGCCGCAGCATTCACAGAGCCAACAGTCGCTGGAAGCGACGTGACACGCATGGAAACGACTGCTGTCAAATATGGAAATGAATGGTGGCTGAACGGCACCAAGACCTTTATCACTAACGCTACAGTAGCAGACTTCATCGTTGTTCTTGCACAAACAGACACAAAGATTAGACCAACATACAGAGGCGAAACTCTATTCGTAGTTGACAAAGGTACCCCGGGATTAGAAACCAGCAAGCTACATGACAAGATGGGAATCCGAACATCAATCACGGGCGAAGTTTCTTTGGCCGAAGTTAAACTGCCAGACTGGAACATAATCGGGGAACTCAACAAAGGATTCTACTACAGCATGGAATTCTTCGACAAAGTAAGAGTGGGCGTCGCAGCTCAAGCAGTAGGCATGGCGCAAGGGGCAGTTGAAATAGCTTTCAAGTATGCTAAACAGAGAGAAGCTTTCGGCCAGCCAATATTACAGTACCAAGCAATCGGTTGCCCGTTGGCTGAGGCGATGACTAAGATAGAAGCGGCAAGATGGTTGACTTACAGGGCAGCTTGGCTAATCGACCAAGGCAAGATGGATCCGATGCTGACGTCCATGGCCAAGTTCTACGCGGCCAGAGTGGCAGTTGAGGCAACTGACACTGCTATACAAACGCTCGGTGGCTATGGATACATGGGCGAATACAGAGTGGAAAGGTATCACAGGGACGCAAAGATAACAGAAATATACGAAGGGACATCAGAGATTCAGAAACTCACAGTGCTCAGGTACCTTCTCAGAAAATACTAACACGTTCAAAACAAACTACCAAAAGGGATATAAACTCAAAACTGTTGAAAACTTGCAAGGTGTATGTTATGAGTAAAGCATATGACACTATAAAAATTGAAAGAGAGCCGAACATTTTGTGGATAATCCTAAACAGGCCGCAGAGACTAAACGCCTTCAACAACGTGCTTATGGAAGAGTTGTCAGACATCTTGGACACTGCGGAGAAAGATTCTACCGTAAAATGCATAGTAATAACCGGCGACGGAGACACAGCATTCAGCGCAGGAGCAGACGTAACCACGTTCCCACGTGCCACGCCAGTATCAGCCGAAGAATTTTCAAGAGCAGGTCAGAAGGTGTTTTCAAAAATAGAGGAAATACCCAAGCCTGTGATAGCTGCAATCAACGGCTACGCTCTCGGAGGAGGATTAGAACTAGCCCTAGCATGTGACTTCAGAATAGCCGCTGAGCATGCCGAACTTGGAAGCCCAGAAATAATCCTCGGCCTTATACCCGGCTGGGGAGGAACACAGAGACTCGTCAGGGTCGTTGGTCTACCCACAGCCAAGGAGATGGTGATGCTCGGAACCAGACTCAAGGCTGAGGAGGCTCTAAAGAGAGGGCTAGTGAACAAGGTTGTGCACTACGACAAACTCAGAGATGAAGCCAGAGAAATGGCCATGAAGCTTAGTGCAGGTCCTCCAGTGGCGTTGAAATACGCTAAACGCGCAATAAACTTTGGGACTCAAGTCCCGTTGGACGTTGGACTGCGACTAGAGTCAAGTCTGATGGCGTTGACATTCTCAACCGAAGACATCAAAGAAGGACTAGAGGCTTTCATGTCCAGAAGAAAGGCTGAATTCAAAGGGAAATAGAGCGGTGTCTATGAGAAAAGTAGCTGTTATAGGTGTAGGCAACACTAAATTCGGTGTCAGAAACGACGTAAACTTGACCGAATTAGCCTTCGAAGCCGTAAAGCCTTCACTGGAAGACGCTGGTGTAGACACAAAAGACATACAATTCATGGCTTTAGGAACGATAGGAGCTGGCGCATGGTACGAGGAACCGCTACCAGCAGTGGTCGTCGCAGAATACTGCGGATTGACAGGTGCAGGCTTAGTTCGATGTGAGGCTGCATGTGCAAGCGGCAGTGCAGCGTTTCTCACTGCCTATTCTGCTGTGGCCAGTGGCCAAATGGACGTCGCAATGGCTTTTGGCATTGAAAAGATGAGGGAAGTTGACACACTCACGGCTGTGGAGTTGATTGGAAGAGGTGGATACTATCTCTGGGAGTTTCACAACTTTGGACTGACCTTCCCAGGATACTACGCGTTACACGCTACTGCCCACATGGCCAAATATGGAACCACAGAAGAAGATTTGGCAAAGGTTGCAGTCAAGAACCACAAGTACGGCGCGATGAACCCGATTGCCCATCTTCAAAACAAAATCACAGTGGATGACGTATTATCATCCATGGTCATAGCTTCCCCACTCAAGCTTTATGACTGCTGCCCTATAACTGATGGGGCTTCTTCCATAATACTAGCCTCCGAAGAAAAAGTCAGAGAACTAAAGATTGACACTCCGATATGGGTTGCAGGAATAGGATACTCTTCCGGTACCGCGAACCTGAGTAGGAGACTAAGCTACGCAAGCTTAGAAGCTGGAGTGGCAGCAGGTCAAATGGCATACAAAACTGCTGGAGTAAGACCGGACCAAATAGATGTGGCAGAGGTTCACGACTGCTTCACCATAGCCGAGATAATTGCCTACGAAGATCTTGGCTTCTGCAAACCAGGTGAAGGACCCAAACTTGTTCGCGAAGGACAAAACGAAATAGGCGGGAAAATACCGGTGAACGTTGACGGAGGGCTAAAAGCGAAAGGACATCCAATAGGCGCCACAGGCTGCTCGATGATATACGAGCTAACAAGACAGCTCAGGGAAGAAGCTGTCCCGCGAGAAAGACAGGTGCCAATGAAAAACTACATCGGGCTCGCACACAACGTGGGCGGAACTGGCCACTACTGCTACGTGACAATATTGAAGAGGTGAGATGGCCCATGTCGCGTGCATCCATGCCAACGATTAAGACTCGGCCTCTAACACTTGTACAGGAAATACCAATAAGCAAAACCCAAAAGTTTTGGGAGGGCCTGAAGGAAGGAAAAGTCTACGCAACCAAATGCCTGAAATGTGGAAAACTCTATTTTCCGCCAGTAGCTGACTGTTCAAACTGCCGCTCATCTGAAGTAGAATGGGTTGAACTGAGCAGCGAGGCAGAAATAGAAACCTACACTCACGTAGTTGTCAGACCGGGCTCATTCCAACATTTTAAGCCCTACACTGTTGCAATTGGAAAACTGAAAGAAGGCGTAAAAGTGCTCGCATGGTTAACAGGCGTCAAACTTTCAGAGGTTAAGACAGGCATGAAAGCCAAACTGATCGCCAAAGTCGCTCAAGACGGCAATCCAACTTACGAGTTCGTCCCATCATAGCCGGAGTAAGCCTTCATCAAAAATAATCTCATTCTTTTTTATCCTATTGTCTCAGTGATCAAGTTATCATCCCAATCACTACGTTCACTCCCAACTTGCCTTGATTTGATCTCACTCGGATCTCTGCAACCTTTTAAGATGCTTGTGTAAATTGTGGAATTATTTCCTTAGAGTATAGTTCCATTACTCGGCGCGGGTCCGGTCCGACATTTATCAATAGGAGGTGTTTGGCTCCTGCCTTTATGTATTCCTCTATCTTGTCTGTGCAATCTTTAACAGTCCCAGCGACTGAAAATTCAATTGCCGCTTCCCTTGGAATTAGTTCTCCATATTGTAGAAACTTCTCCACCCATTCAGAATCTGGAGAAGCCTTAAAATAGGATATTGATTGAAGCTCCTTTGGCAGTTCAATATCATAGCCAGCTTCCTTCAGTATTTCTGGCGACGGGAGTATTTGGGACTTTATCGTATCAAGCTGCTTGTAGGCATCCTCAGCTCTTTCAGTAATAGATGTGTATAGATATACCCCGGTGTCTATGTCATCAAGAGATTTGCCCGTCTTTTCTGCCCCTTCTTTGACAAATTTTAAGTGTTCTCCGTAAAGCTTCGGAGAAAGCGGGACTGAAAGCCAACCGTCAGCCATTTCGCCGGTCAATCTAAGTGTACGCGGACTGTTTGCTCCAAAATATATGGGTACTCTGCCTTTGACAGGGTTAATCTGCAAGAAAGCGTCTTTCAATTTCCAGAACCGTCCTTCATAGGTTAACACATCGCCTGCCCAGAGTTTCCGCATAATCGTTACAGCTTCGATCAGTCTTGAAACAGGGTTTTTCCATTCTATTCCAAAAGGGTCTAAATTCATGGCCTCACCAGCACCCAGCCCGAGTATTACACGGCCGCCTGAAATTCGATCTACAGTAGCAACCTTTTGGGCGAAAACGGCAGGATGGTATCTGTGTGGATCACTAACACACGTTCCTAAAACCACTTTTTCAGTCACGACGGCAGTAGCAGCTAATGTAGACCAAGCTTCTGGGACAATTCCGGGAGGTATGAACAGGACGTGATCCGGAAACCAAATCGAATTGAAACCAGCCTCTTCATTGGCTTTGGCTATTTTGAATATCTTCTCCACAGGAGTAGCCGGAATGGGAATAAAGCAGCCAAAACGAATGTGCTTCTTACTCGACTCCATCGGTACCACCGATTAAGCATTCTATTACGTTCTGCTTATTTAACTCGTTAAATAAGTCTTGTGAGTCTCTGAAGGCAACGCGGATAAACGCACGCTAGAAGACAGTGCGCACTAATTTCTTGAAATTGTCAATTGAGAAGTGCATATGATTTTTATCCAGCTTCTTTTTTATTCTAACTCATGACGATACCAAGTGATATAAGCGACGTGTGTGAGAACCCTGCGGCAATACTAAGCCAGTACAGGGATTCCGGAGTCAAGGTCATCGGATATACGTGTAGCTACGTTCCTGAGGAGCTGATTATCTCAGCCAGTCTGCAGCCATACAGAATATCGAACATCGGAGCAGATGTAAGTGCCCTTACACCAAGCTTTGTGTGCCCCTTTGCCAGCACCGTTTTGGAAAACATCCTGAGACTTGAAGACTTCTTCAGCGGATTCGTAGTTGCCCATACATGTGACCCAATGTGGAGACTTTATGATATCTTGAAGAAAAGAATCAGTAAGCCTCTATTTCTCCTTAGAGTGCCGCATAACACAGACAACGAGTTATCACTTGATTTCTTCAAAGCGGAACTCACAAGGTTCAAAGAATTTCTGGAGAAAAATTTTGAAGCAAATATTAATGAAACTACATTATCTAACTCCGTAGAATTATGCAACGAAAACAGAAATCTGCTTAAAAGAATTTACATGTTAAACAGCGGAGGCAAATACAGGATCAACGCATTCGACCGCTTCCAACTTGTACTTGCAAGCATGTGGATGCCAAAACAAAAATGCAACGAGCAAATGAATGCATTGAGCTTCAATAATGGCGAAACTGATGGCAAAGTGAGGTTGCATGTAAACGGAACAGCCATCTACGATCTCAATTTGATAAAGGCGATGGAAGAATCTGGCGGGTTCGTTGCGTCTGACGATTTGTGCACAGGTTCGAGGTATTTTTGGAACAATGTTGAGAGGTCCCAAGAATCCATTTCAGCGTTAGCTTCAAGATACCTCATAAGAACTCCTTGTCCGTCCCACGGACCTCTTGAAAAAAGGCTTGAATACATAGATTTCATGGTCAGAGAGTTCAAGGCACGAGGGGTGATAACATTTGCTGAAAGGTTCTGCGACCCAATATTATATGACAGTGTGCACATCAAAAGCATGCTTGCCAAGAGTGGAGTCCCCACGGTGGTCATAGATTATGAGAATTCAGCACAGGAGATTGGTAGAATCAAAACAAGAGTTGAAGCCTTTATCGAATCGTTAGGTGGTTGAAATGAGCTTGCAAAAAGAAAGGAGCCGTGTTCTTCAAACAACAAAAAAGATAAATGAACTTATTATGGGACACTTTTCAAAGGCTTGGGATGTCAAGACTCAAGGCAAACCCATTGCTTGGATAACCGTGTTCACACCTGTCGAGCTTCTGTACGCTCTGGATGTTTATCCGGTCTCTCCTGAGCATTTTGGTGCAATGTGCAGTGCTCGTGGTCTTGTTTTGGATTATCTGGAGCAAGCTGAAAGGGGTGGGTATTCCGAAAACTTGTGCTCGTACAGCAGATGCGGCCTAGGTTATGCCATCAGTGGAATGAATGGACTTATGCCGCCTCCAGACATTTTGATAACTTTCAGGAATTCATGTGATGTTTATGTCAAATGGTGGCAAAGTCTTCATGCACACCTTGGAACACCATTATTTCTGGGTGAGGCTCCGTACGTTTTGACTAGAGCGGACTTGGACAACTACGTTCTTGACTATGTTGTTAGACAATTAGAGCAGCTGATAAAGGTAATTGAAGAAAAATTTGGCCTAAAGTTCGATATGGAAAAACTTGTGCAAACTGTAAAGCTTTCGGACAAGTCGAGCGACTTGTGGCTTGAAACGTTAAAGCTCAGAAGATCTAAACCATGTCCCCTTGGAGGCAGAGACTCAGCTTCAGACATTTTCCCACTTGTCGTCATGCAGGGAACAGATGAATCTGTCAAATTTTATGAGGCTCTTTTCAAAGAGGTTAAGGAAAAAGTCGACAAGAAAGAGGGAGTAATAGAGAATGAAAGGTTCAGATTGCTGTTCGATGGAATATGGCTTTGGCATGCGCTTGATCTTATAAAATACTTCGAAGACAAGGGTGCAGTCTTTGTGTATGAACCTTATAGTGAGGCATGGGCTTACAGGCTTGATGCATCGAAGCCGTTGGAAAGTATAGCTAGGAAGATTCTGGCCATGGGCTTAAATCTGGATATAGACTTACGAATTGAAAGTTTTTTGGATAGCATTAAGGAGTTTCAGGTCGATGCAGCTGTTCTGTTCTCTAACAGGAGCTGCAAATCGTGGTCAGCCCCACAGCTGGTAACCGCAGACATTCTGAGCAAGGAGTTTAACATCCCTTATCTTCTGTTCGAAGCTGACATGGCTGATCCTCGACAATATTCTGAAGCCCAAATCAAAAATAGGATCGACGCTTTTCTAGAAGTCTTGGGAGAAGCCTAATGTACGTTGGCATAGATGCAGGCGCTTCTGCAACAAAAGCCGTGATAGTTAACAAAGATGGTGAGATTGTATCATATGCCATAGTTCCGTCGGGAATTAACTTCAAAGCATCTTCTGAAGGAGCGTTAACAAAAGCGCTCAAATTGTCCGACCTAAGCTTGGAGGGTTTGTTATACACGGTTTCGACTGGTTACGGAAGGGCTTTGGTGAACGCCAAATCAACATCCTCCGAGATCATATGCATTTCCCGTGGTATTCACAAGCTTTTCCCATTGGTAAGAACAATTATTGATGTAGGCGGCCAGGACTCCAAGGCCATCAGAATCGCAGAAGATGGAAGGGTTTTGGATTTTGTCATGAACGACAAATGTGCCGCGGGAACGGGAAGATTCTTGGAAGTCATGTCAAACATTCTTGAAAAACCGATAGAAGAGCTTAGCAAACTGCACTTCAAATCATCAAAACCGATCAAAATAAGTAGCACATGCACAGTTTTCGCTGAATCAGAAGTGATATCTCAGATAAGTCAAGGATCTGAAATTGAAGATGTAATAGCAGGGCTTCATGAAGCAGTGGCTGAAAGAATCTACAACATGTCCAGCAGAATCAGATTCGAAAAAGACGTGGCACTGACAGGTGGAGTTGCAAAAAACCAAGGATTCGTCGATGCTCTGAGCAAAAAAATCAAGTTAACTCCCACGTTGCCAGAAGAGCCCCAAATAATCTGCGCCTACGGAGCGGCACTTGCAGCAGTCAAGAGGCATCAAGAGGGCGTCGGCTAATCTGATTTTCGGCTCCATTGATATCATAGAAAATGACTTGATCAACCTTGGTTCTTCTTATTAGGCCCCTCTGTTCAAGAAGGTTTAAGTGTGCCACCGTTTCTCCAAGAGCCAAATACTTTTGGAAGAGAGGGAACTCATCCCAAGATTTGTAGTTGACATTCCAATGGACTTTGGATGCAAGCGTGTACGCCGTTAAGCTTCCGGTCTTAATCGCATCCATGAGTTCCGACAGTCTTTGTTCATGGTGGTCTTTGAGTTGGGCAATTCTTTCTCGATGATTCGTAAAGGTTTCTTCATGCGCAGGCAAAACAACCTCAACGTCAAGTTTCTCTGTTTTTTCAAGACTTTTCAGGTAATCTGTTAGGGGATCCGTGTTTTCCACAGACTGAGCTACATGTGGACTAATGGTGGGCAAAAGATGGTCTCCTGAAAAGAGAATCTTTAGCGAAGGCTCATATAAGCAGATGTGGCCTGGGGAGTGACCTGGAGTCCATAGGATGTGGAGTTTGTAGTCGCCCACGGAGATCTCTTGGCCGTCCTGCACTGGAAACGCAGATGTCGCAAGTTCTTTGTAGGCTTGCGGCGTGAAGAAAGCTGGGTGGAATCTTTCAATTTTTGTTGCAGTTGAAGAGGGCATGCCATTGACTTCAAGAAAAGTAATCATGCCTTTCTTGTAGTCTTCGAATTGTCTTGATATTAGCTTTGACAATTCGGCTTCGACATGGTGTATTGAAAGTCTGATTTTTTTTGACGTTTCTCTGAAGCGTGGAATTAAACCTACGTGGTCCACATGAAAATGGGTTAATAGAATGTCAGTTAACTCTTCAGGCTGTACATCGGCTTCTGAAAGCCCTGTGCACAGCGATTGAAAAGCTTGCGGAAAATCTAGACCGGTGTCAATCAGGAGGTTTTTCTCCACTGACTTTATCAGATATGAATTCAGGTGTCCAAGGGGGCTGTAGGGTAATGGAACGCTTATCTGAAAAATGTTTGGAAAGACTTCTTTAATCATAAATATCGTCCGACCTTGGCCCGAGTTTTATGTAAATCACGTTTGCCTCATTCATGTAAATCACAGCTCAAGTTCAAGATTCTGGCTGCGTTTGAGCCAAGAATTTTCTTCTTTTCATCCTCGCTCAAGTATCCACATGTTCTTATAACGTTCACTTCATATGCCATATTACTTTCCCATACGACAGGATAGTCAGAACCGTAAAGTAGCCTATCAAGACCCACTTCCTCTCTTATTTTCTTAAGGATTTTTTCCGAATAGATGAAGCTGGACACCGCCGCAGAATCAAAATATACATTGTGAAAATTTTTTCCGAGCGCAAGTGCCTCTTCAAACCATATTCCAGGATTCCGGGCACTGTAGCTTCCAGTGTGAGCTAAGACAATAACTGGGCTGTAGCTTTCCAGAATGGGCCTCAAATATTTTGGGTTGGCATCTTCAGAAAGCTCTGGGATTTCCCATGGTCCAGGATCGCAGCCAGTATGGTAAAGGAGAACCTTCTCATTTTTTTCACAGTATTCACAGATTTTTTCGAAGTTCTTGTTTTCGATTGGAGAGAAGAGCTGGAGGGTTGGAAGCATTTTTATTCCCTTAAGCCCAAGAGTGCTTATCTCCTTAAGCTTTGATTCCACATAATATTCATCCTTGTTTGGGTTGACGGAACCAAACCCGATGAATCTATCTGAATTCCTTTTAACCAGATCTGCAATCTCTTGATTCGAGCTTTTAAGTTCAGGATAGTAGTTGATCAATTCTTGGAAGAACCTTTTTATCTCGTCTTCTATGGGCATAGACAGTGAAGTGCGAAAGGTTAAGAGTGATTCCAAATGACGTTGCCTTAGTCTACTTTTGATTTCCGGTTTTTCTACATCCGATGGATTTGCATCTACTCCCAGCAAAACTGCATAGTCTACATTAGCTTTTTTCATTTCGTTTAGAATCTCCGTTTCTTGAACAAAAGGGTGAACATGAATGTCTATAATCAACTCTTATCACCTCACTTTTTTGTAGTGCTCGCGGACCCAGCGGTTCTCTCCTTTGCATCCTTTATGGATCGTTGCTTCAAATTAATAATTCCGGCAGGTTGCTTCATGTTCATGTCATGCTCCCTTTTCAAACCAAGTTTCCAACCGTGAGGCAGCTTCCTTCATCATTATTCTGACGTCAAGCTTCATCTCCTCTATAAAGCTTGCAGATTCCTGAGCCGTGTGCGGACAGCCGCTGTCAACGATCAACCCTTTATAGTAATAGAAGGTTGTCCAGTAATAAGGCCCCTCATTGTATTCTTTGCGAACATTTATCAACACAAAATTTTCAGCGATTTTTTCCCATTCAAGCATATAGTACCTACGTTAAATCGCAGAAAAAAAAATTGTGATCTCTCCAAAAACCCAAACATTAGAAGTGGATGGGAACTTAACGTTAACAGAAACCGCTTTCGGGTAACGAAGAAACAGGGTACTGGAAACGTAACAAAAAAAGAGAGCATTCTTTGTGACTTAACTCTCGATTCTCAACTTTCTTTTTCAATGATGGTTGCTACTCCTTGTCCTCCACCGATGCATGCGTTTGCTAGTCCGTATCGGCCGCCCTCAGCTTCTAGTATCCTTGTTAGAGTTCCAACGAGTCTTGCACCCGTTGCACCCAACGGATGGCCGATGGCTACACCTCCTCCCTTCACGTTGACCTTGTCCGAGTCGATTCCAAGTTCTTTTATGCACCAGAGGGTGACAATTGCAAATGCTTCATTGATCTCCCAAAAGTCAATGTCCTTGACGTTTAGTCCGCCATGCTTAAGCGCCGCTTTGGTTGCCGGAACGGGGCCTTTGCCCATCACTGATGGATGGACTGCTGCCCATCCTATCGATTTGATGGTTCCAAGGGAAGTTAATCCGAGTGATTTCGCCTTCTCCTCTGAAGCAAGCATCATGCACGAGGCACCGGCATTTAGCGGAGAAGAATTTCCAGCTGTTATTACCCCTCCCTGCATGAACGCTGGTGGAAGACTTTGAATTTTTTCGAGGGACGTTTCGGGTCGCACACTCAAGTCCTTATCGATGGTTTCTGTGGTTCCATCTGGGTTTGTAATGGTTATTGGCATTATCTCACCATTGAAAAATCCTTCTTGCTGAGCTTTTGCTGCTAACTCGTGGCTTCTCAAAGACCAACGGTCCATATCTTCCTTGGTCATGCCATATTTCTCTGCTCCTTCTTTGAACAGTTTTTCTGCTGTTAGTCCCATTACGAAACCTGTCTCCATTTCGTACTTTCGGTATTCTTCTTTTTCGATGAGATCCATGGGGGGACTGATATATGGGTTGTCGCCCATTGGGATGTGGGTCATGTGTTCCATTCCGCATGCAATCACGAGATCCGAATTCCCGGTCATTATTTCCATTGCACCGACGTGCACCGCGCTCATCGAAGATCCACACTGTCTGTCCAGAAAGACAGCTGGGACTTCAACTGGAAGTTTGGCTAGCATTACTATTGATCGTCCTCCATAAGTCCACTGCTCCCAAACGCCGAAAGCTGCTGAGGCAAGGACTTCGTTGATTTCAGAAGCATTAACATGTGTTCTCTCTACGATTTTCTCAATAAGCGTTGCAGCCACGTGATCCATTCTCAACGGATTAAATTTGTCCTTTTCAGGCTCTTGTGGTCTAGACCTGGAAAAGGGAGACCTGAGATAGTCGACTATCACTGCTTTTCTCATCAAATTCCTCTGGCAACATTGGAGTATACAATCACTGTTATAGAGATATTTTAGTTTTCCTACTCTATTCTTGAATGCGTTTCATTCTTACTGCTTAGCTTACCCGTTTTGTGTCACACTCTCAAGAAAGATTTTGCAACTTTTATTGTCGCCGATCTCGTTCGAGATATCATAATTATCTCCTCAAAAGAGGAAAAAGACTTAAATTTTTTACTACTTATTCTAATGGAGAGGAGTATTTGAAAATGGGAAGAGTGACAGAAGGTTATAAGGAACTGACCAAAAGGGCAAATGAAGTTGCCGAAGCAAAGAGTCTGATGGTTGGATGGAACAAAGTCGTACAGTTTGTAGTGGCGGGTGAAGGAGACTTCTACATCAAGTTCGAGAACGGCGTAGCAACATTTCACGAGGGAAAGCATGAAAAACCTGATGTGACCTTGAAAGGACCAGAAGAAGTTTTCTACAAGATGCTGACCCGAGAACTTGACCTAACGAGAGCATACTTTGCTAAACAGTATACTATAGAAGGTTCTATGGCTGACGCCATGAAATATGGACGCATAGGAACAGCCGTAGCTAAGGCAACGTAGGATTACTCTACATTTTAAAAATTTCCTTTTTTTCTAGTTTTCCATGAGAATGTAATAATTTTTCAGCGTCATTTTTCCTTAAATGATACCTTCTGAACCACTATGCCTTTGTTTTGCTGGGCGAGGGGCTTGGATTGTCAGTGGGTATTAGAATGCTTGTCAGGTTTCCTCTTCTTCTTCTCGAATGCTTAGACTGCCGTAGATTGCAATTATTGCTGCTATGGGAAAGTCTATCATAAGCAGTGCGATTGAAATCTGGGACATGCTTAAGACCACGGTAAAGATCATTGAAAGTAGAAGAATCATTATAAATAGAGCTAAAAAGCAAAATTGAAACCGTCTCATTCTACGCAACTTTTTCACCATCTAATTGTCTTTTTGAGATAGTAAAATAACTCTGATATATAAATCTGAAGCATGTCTTTTTCGGAGAGGAGCAGAGGGGTGCGCGTACTTTGCAAAGCCCGTTTTGACAGGTTCTTAAAGGAGGCATTGCGTCTATTTTGCTTGCTGCCTTTCAATAGCACTTATCGTTTGGACAATGCTCTGTAATGCTTCTTCGGCTGGATTGTTGGGTCAGTGTCCCTACGCGTATTTCTTCGCCATTTATGGCTAGGTTTTTGACGGTTCTCGCTCGATGGATCACCGTTGGGTGCGCGCGTTAAGGTTAAGGTGACGCCTGTATTTGCCACATGATTATGTGGAAAAAGGTATGTTTTTTGCTAACTCACTGAGATTCGCTTGTTCACTCAAGTGAAAGCTTGTTCTGTAACATTTGTTCACAATCTTTTTAAGAATGGGGCGGCAATTGTGAAGGTAGGAGAAAGGAAAATGAAAGAAAAAGCTTTTATAGGAATAGTGTTTGCGACGCTTCTAATCGCTTCGACGTTTACTGCTCTGACAACAAAAGCGGCGTTCAAAGGAACAATAACGATCGGTATCATAGGTCCTGTCGGGTTGCCACACTGGGAACCTGCCGGGATGCAGCCAGCAGCTCAGATGGCGGCGGATGAGATCAACGCTGCGGGCGGCGTTGCTTTGGCTGATGGTAATTATCAGATCGTGTTAAAGTTTGGAGACGAGCATGCCTATCCTGTTCCTCCTGATCCTGCTGCAGCAGCATCAGAAGTGGAAAGACTGATCTCGGTTGAGGGATGCGAGTTTCTCATAGGAGGCTTCAGAACGGAAACCACAACTACGATGATTGCAAAGGCAATGGACTTTGGAGTACCGATGTTCATCAATGGAGCAGCTACGAATGAACTCATCTCTTCGTACGTCAATAAATCAAATCCGACGCTGTACAACAGGTACAAGTACCTCTTCAGAGTGAACCCCACCAACTCGACCACTCTTGGCACTACAATTGGCGCTTCGATCCAGTACCTACTAGCAACAAAGTTCGTGAAACTATTCGGACATCCAATGACCTCACCATATTACGCCCCGCCTATACCGCCCGGTGCTATACCCGGATTTCCGAATGGTTTGCCTGAGATCAATGTTACTACCGGCGTTCAAGTCAAGGTCGCCGTTCTCACGGAGAATCTCGCGTGGACGGCAGGAACGCATGCCGCCTTTACGAACCCGGCAATTTATCCACGGATATTTGGCCCATATGTCAACGTCACATACGCGGCTCGAATAACAGACGGTGAAACCGACTGTTCGTCATTTCTGCAAGGTGTCAAAGATAACAATTGTCGCATTATGATTCACATATTTTCAGGACCCACAGGAGACCCTCTCATCTCGCAATGGAGATCTATGAACGTTAGCGCCTTACCCGTTGGCATCAGCGTATTTGGACAGACAGAGGACCATTATGACAAGACGGCAGGAGCGTGCGAGTATGAAACATTCACGATCGGGTGTGGAACGAGAACTCCATTAGTTCCGGGCGTGACAACCGTGTTCTGGGACAAATTTGTCAACAAGACGGGTCAGTGGCCGATATACACCGCATTTGGCGCTTATGACGCAATGTATACGTTAGCGAACGGTCTCAAGGGCATTGGGTCAAAAGACAAGGATCAGCTCGTGACTTACTTTGAAGACCCAGCATTTCTGGCAGAATCGGCCTCAGGCTTAGGCCATTTCAAGTTCGACAGTATTCATGATGTTTTCAGCAATGAATCATCACTCTTTTGGAAGTCAGGCTACGTGAGGACCAGGATGGCACAGTGGCAGGCTCAGAGAATAGAGATAGTGATGCCCGTAGACGCGACCTACACGAAGAAGTTTGCAGTTCCTCCATTCATGTACCCGCTAAAAACAGACATAAATTATGACGGAAAAACCGACATCGTGGACATAGCTTCAGCTGCAAAGGCCTACGCAACTAAACCTGGTGACCCGAGGTGGGATAAGGAAGCTGACGTAGACTTCAACGGTCAGATCAACATAATAGACCTCGCCAAGATAGCAAAAGACTTTGGAAAAAAAATCACCCTTCCTCTTCCATAGCGCCTCTATCAAGAGACCCAAACCATCATCCCTTTTTTTGTGACTTCGGTACAATAACCGCGAAGTTGATGGGGAAAAATGTTTTAAATTGCTCATGTATTACATAGTGCAAAGCAAAATTTCGTCTCAGAATCTTGGTGCTGGACATTGATCGAGCAAATCATGATATACGGTGCAATTTCAGGCGGATTGTATGCGTTACTGGCTCTCGGGTTCACCTTGATTTATGGAGTATCTGGACTGGTGAATCTTGCCCACGGTTCCTTTTACATGCTTGGAACTTACATGTTTGTTTTTTTTGGAACCTTTGGCTTTTTCGTACCGGATCCAATGCTAGCCTCAATCCTAGCTTTGATCGTCGCCGTAATCGTCGTAGGTGCAGTAGCTAGCATAACATATAGGTTAACTATACACCCTGTGATAGGCGACGAAGTCGCTGTACTGGTGGTTACGGTTTGTCTAGCTATAATCTTTCAGCAGTTGATGCTTCTGTGGTTCGGGGCTTCATTTCCACGAGTCAGCTGGCCAGCGGGTTCGGTTCTACTGGAATCGACGAGCATCATGGGGGTCACTCTCGAGTATTCGCGCATATTCGCCTTCGTGTTCTCATTAGTTCTCTTTGCCAGCTTATTGGTATTCGTCACAAAGACAAAAATTGGAAAGGCCATGAGAGCAGTATCTCAGGACCGTGAGGTTGCGATGCTAATGGGAATCAACACTGAAAGACTCTACATGTTAACGATGTTTTTATCAGCAGTGCTTGCCGCTTTAGCGGGCATATTAATCACCACTTCTATTGAAAAGTTCGCAGGACCATGGCTGTGGCTTCAGCCTCTCGCTCTATCCTTCTCAATTGTCATTCTCGGTGGTTTGGGCAGCATCAAGGGAAGCCTTCTTGGAGGCTTCATCATAGCATTTGCCGAAAAAACAGTTGAAATTATGGTTCCCGAGGGAGGAGGGATTGTGGGGGTTGTTCCACTTGCGGTTATCATCGTAGTTTTAATAGTAAGACCCAAAGGTTTGTTTGGAAAGCGTGTAGAAATGGAGGAGTGAGATTGAGATGGTAATAGGGCACCTCAGAAGAGCATATTCAAGTTTTGCCGCGCACGTCTTTGACATTCCTCCGAGACTTATGGCTTTTCTGTTCCTCATGATTCTACTTCTAGTCCCAGCAACAGGGCTAGGTCCATACTATCTTAGCATAGTGATTTATGCAAATGTGGTGGCGATTCTTGCGGCCAGCTGGGATCTGCTCGTAGGTCGCACTGGACAGATAAGTCTTGGTCACGCTATTTTCTTCGGAATTGGCGGCTATAGCTCAGCTCTACTATTCAAATATTACGCGCTTCCGATATGGGTCACTATACCCATAGCCGTGGTCATAGGCTCTTTGGCCGCGCTGTTACTAGGTTTTCCTTGTCTAAGAGTGAAGGGACCCTACTTGGCCCTGGTGACTATGGCCTTTCCATTAATCATCTCCAGTGCAGTCAACTGGTCCCCTGTTGTCGACATATCTGGTGGCGAATTTGGCATTCGTGGCCTGCCAGGCTTTTTTCCTTTTCTGCCCATACTACAGCAACGAGCAGCAGAATATTACCTTACCTTAGTCTTGCTTTTCGTATCCTCAGTCCTAATCTATAAGACTGCAAATTCGAAAACAGGGATTGTTTTCATGTCTATTCTTGATGACGAGTTGGCATCCAAAGCTTGTGGAATCAACGTAACTAGGTATAAACTTCTGTCTTTCATGATAAGCGGTTTGTTTGGGACCCTAGCAGGTTGTGTGCAAGCTCATCTATTGAAAGTTGCAAATCCTCCGATGTTTGAGCTTACCATATCCTTCTTACCGATAATCGTAACGTTTCTAGGAGGAATAGGAACAATTTACGGTCCGATAGTTGGAGCTTACATCTACGCCATTCTAGATAGGTACGTCCTAACTGATCTGCTGCCTAGAATACTACGTGACAACTTCCAGGTGATGTTCCTCCCAAGTGGGTATAACTTTGCTAAACTCCTAGTTTTTACTCTTATCGTACTAATTCTCGTCATAAAGTGGCCAAGAGGCGTATCAAGGTTCACAACGGATAAACTCGAAGACCTTGAGGAAGCTAGGGATCTAGATGAGAGGGGACCCAGAATCTGGAAGAGGTATAAGAAGAGAAAAAGTAGTACCGCTACTTAGCGGTGGTGACTATGCATTTACTTGAAGTTAACAACTTGACCAAAAGTTTCGGAGGGTTAACAGCAATCAGAAATGTCAGTTTCCACATTGATGAAGGCGAAATGGTTGGGATAATCGGCCCGAATGGCTCTGGAAAGACAACACTGTTTAACTTAATAAGTGGGTTCTTGGAGCCAGACTCAGGAAACGTGACATTCAAAGGCGAAAACATCAACGGACTTGCTCCGTATAGAATTGTCAACAAAGGAATCGCCAGAACATTTCAAGTTGTGAGGCCCTTTCGCCATCTGCCAGTTATCGCAAATGTCATGGTAGCCCTTAAGTCTCCAAGAGGAGCCAGAAAGATCGAATGGATCAAAACCATGGAACGAAAGGCTGCAGAAATCTTGGAGGATGTGGGTCTCTCCGGAGTGATGCTCGAACCAGCTGGGAACGTGGGCCATGGAGACTTGAAACGGCTGGAAATAGCAAAGGCCCTCGCCACCGAGCCGGATTTACTAATGTTAGACGAACCATTTGGCGGATTGAATCCTCTCGAAACGGATTATCTGACCAAGTCCCTTATGAGAATGCACCTGGATGAGCCTAGCCGCGGCGTGCTTATAGTTGAACACAAACTATATGCTCTGATGAAGATAGTCGAGAGAGTAATAGTGCTTCATATGGGGGAGAAAATAGCTGAGGGAAAGCCTGAGGAAATAGCCAAAAACGAGAAAGTAATAGAAGTGTACATGGGAAAGGCGACGTAACATGTTTGAGGTAACAGACCTAACAGTCCACTATGACGGGGCTATGGCGTTAAACTGCGTCAACCTAAAAGTGGAAGAGGGAGAGTTCGTTGGTGTTGTCGGACCAAACGGCTCTGGAAAGACAACATTGCTTCGCGCAGTGTCAGGCGTATTAACGGAAGTTGAACCTGGCAAGAAAGAACGACCCAGCCTCTCAGGTACCATAATGTTTGATAAGAAAAGAATAGAGAAACTTGACCCTTGGCAAATCGCAAAAATGGGCATTATCCATTGCCCAGAGAGACGAAGACCATTTGCAGAAATGTCCACCCTTGAGAACCTGCAGATGGGCGCTTACTTGCGGAAAGATAAAGAGGGAATCAAGAAAGACTTAGAACGGGTCTACGAATTATTCCCTGTGCTTAAAGAGAGAAAGAACCAAATGTCTAAAACTCTGAGTGGCGGTGAACAGCAGATGCTCGCCATTGCAAGAGCGTTGATGTCGAAACCTAAGCTTCTGCTGATCGATGAGCCATCGCTAGGATTAGCTCCAATTCTGAAAGAAACTGTCCTTAAATGCATAAGGGAAATATGGCTTTCGGGAGTGACAATCTTGTTAGTGGAACAAGATGTGGCCATAACCCTTGCCACAGCGCAAAGAATTTATGTCCTTGCCCATGGAAGAATAGCCACCCAAGGAACCAAAGAAGAATTAATGAAAAATAGAGATGTTAGGGAGATATACCTAGGATTATAAACCGTAGCTCTTATAAGAGCTAACGAATAATTTTTTATGCTCTTCCTGCATTTGGTTGTTGTGGTCTGAAATGAAAAAGTCGGAGTCCGATATGGCATTAGCCGATTACGAAAAGAAACCTTGGCTTAGGTGGTATCCCGAGGGTGTCCCGTCAGATATTGAAATTCCAGAAAAATCCATTCCAGATATGATTGGCGAAGCGGTTGAAAAATGGGGTGATAAGACCGCAGTAGTTTTCTACGGGAAAAAAATCAAGCATAAAGAGGTATGGGAGTCGTCTCTGAGGTTCGCAACGGCACTACATGATATGGGTGTCAAGAAAGGAGATAGAGTTGCCATACTCCTTCCAAACTGCCCCCAGTTTATGATCGCCTACTTTGGAATTCTTAGATTGGGAGCTGCGGCGTCGCCCATGAGCCCCCTTTATTCTCCCAGAGAAATCAAGCATCAGCTCAACGATAGTGGGAGTAAGAATATTGTTTGTCTAGATCTGCTTTACGAAAATGTGGAAAAAGTCTGGGAAGAAACAGGGCTAGAACACGCAATTATTACAGGTGTAGAAGAGTATTTACCCGGTGGGGAACGATTCCTCGGAAGGCTCCGAGGAAAAACACTATCTCTGGAGACACACCCAAGACCAGGAATTCTCATGTTCCAAGACTTAATTAAGAAATATCCACCAAAACCACCTAAAGTTGAAATTAACCCTAAGGAGGATCTGGCAGCGCTCCCTTACACAGGAGGAACAACAGGAGTGCCCAAAGGCGCAATGCTTACCCACCATAATATAATTGCAATTCAAGAGGAAATGCATCGCTTCTTCCCCGACATAGTGGACGGCAAGGAATGCGCTGTAGCATTGCTACCTTTCTACCACATATATGGTCAATCAGTGATCATGATGACTGGAGCAATGCGGGGCGGACTCGGAATATTGTTCGCTAGACCTGATTTGGAAGATATCATCACGGCGATGGAGCAGTATAACGCGACGTTGTTTTACGGTGTCCCGACTATTTTCAAGTACCTTTTAGATTTAAAAAGAGCTAGAAGGTTCAATTGGAAGAAATTGAAATACATTTTTTGCGGTGCAGATACTTTACACGAAGAGTTAAGGAAGGATTGGATGAGATTCATCGGAAAGGAAATTCATGAAGGCTACGGCTTAACTGAAACCAGCGCGGTGACACATACAAACCCCCCTAACAGAAATAAGCCAGGCTCATTCGGTGTGCCATTGCCCAGCACCAGCGCTGCCATAGCTGATCCTCATAAGAACGAGTTTCTTCCTCCGGGCAAGGAAGGAGAACTGGTAGTAAGTGGACCGCAGGTGATGAAAGGCTATTGGAACAAGCCGGAGGAGAATGAGAAAAGCTTCTTTGAGGCAGGTGGCAGAGTTTGGTTCAGAACTGGTGACATAGTAAGAATGGATGAGGATGGGTATTTCTGCTTTATTGAAAGAATGAAGGACTGGATCAAGTACAAGGGATACTCGGTTTACGCCCATGAGATAGAAGAAGTTCTATACAATCATCCGAAGATTAAAGAAGCAGCTGTCATTGGCGTTCCTGATCCTGAAGTTGGAGAGCGTGTTAAAGCAATAGTAGTTCCAGACACTGATTATCGAGGAAAGTTGACAGAGGAAGAAGTGCTAGATTGGTGTGAAAAAAACCTGGCCCATTATAAGGTTCCTAAGATCGTAGAATTTAGAGGCGAGATCCCCAAGACGGACGCATTTAAGATAGACCATAAAAAATTAAGGGAAGAACTCTTCCTAGTGAAGAAAAATGAATAACAAATATTTAGCAGGGGATCCTCTCCAATGACCACAGAGTAATCCCTGCCTACAACAAGCAAGTTCTGGTAACTAATCTAGCTGCCTTCGATCCCTGCTAAGTATTTCGCTATTTTTTTCTTCTCATCGAAGTCATATGTAGCGGCTATAGTTATTTCCTCCATTATTGGCGAGCCTCCCCCATGGACCCCTGCGACGGCTGAAGCTCCGCTTAGAGACGAGCATAACATGTCTGAAAGGAGACGGAAGCAAAGCTGAATATTTTCTGGCGAGATGTCCTCCTTTCTCATGATGTACTTTTCAAGAAAGCGCTTGGTTTCAGGATTCGCAAAGTCTTCTTCGAACGGAAGGGTTGCCGGCAATCCTCCCGCCAGATCCGCAAGTATTTCAGATTCATGATAGATATTCAATCCAGCGTGTCGCCTGCCAACATTTGCATACACAGTGTTTGGGATGAAGCTGCCAGATTCATGCTTTTGTCCCTCGACAGCGGAGGCAATGCCAGCCGCATACACGAGCTCTGCCACACTTGAAAGATGAGCCAGCTTTGACCTGACGTGAGGTTTATCAGCTATCCCCTGATACTCGGCAACAAGAGCTGAAGCCCCAGTCACTATGTCTGTTACGGCAGGCTTGCATCCCGTGTAGCTGTGCCTATGGTACAAGGCAAAGCCGTGGGCCAATAATGCTGCGAATTGCCATTCACCGCACATGAACACCCGCTCCCAGGGAACAAAGAGGTCGTCAAAAATCACGAAGGAATCCGCGAACCCAAAATCAGCGATCGGAGCTTTAAACACTTTCCTGGGTCGTGGGTTTGACACATGAGTGATAAGCTTCACTCCGTCGCTGTCCGCTGGTACGGCGAAGGCAACGGCATAATCGGCATCCTCTTCCCTCATGGCTCTGGTGGGTACACAAATTATGTCGTCGGCAGCGGCAGCCATAGTTATGTGGTTTTTGGCTCCTCTTACAACTATGCCGTCTTTACGTTTCTCCACTACATGTACATAAAGGTCCGGATCCTTTTGTTCACCCGGTCTGAGGCTCCTATTTCCCTTGACATCCGTCTGTGCTGCCGCGGCTGTCAGATCATTTTTCTGGAAATGCTCCAAATACTTCAAGAATCTCTTGTGGTATTCGGTGCCATACGCCTTGTCGACCTCGTGAGTTACGAAATGAAGCGAATTTATTGCATCGCATCCCATGCACCGCTGGATACAGCCACCTGTGAGCTGACAAGCTTTTCTTATCATCCTCTGCTTCTTCAGTAAGTCATCAGCGCTTCTGTTTACATTCGTGAAACGGTTTATGGTTTCCCCTGTTAGGTGCGAGGTTGTGGTGATCAAATCCTTAAACTTGGGATCTTCTACAAGGTCGAAGGTTTTTGAGAGCACCTTTATGGATGGCAAGAGTTCGGGATCGTCGCGTTCAACAAGTTGTCCATTCATATACACGTTTTTCCTCATTTTACGAAGCCTTTCAGCATATTCTTGTGAGGATCTCATGTCAATCACTGGAAGCTAAATAAATGTGGAAAGTTAAATAAAAAGCTTGACTTGTGAAGCCGAGTGCACCTCGAACGCGTTCTTGAGATCGCGCGCGCTTACGAGACGTCGCGGGTCTGTGTAGGGGTCTTTTTCTGCTGCGTCTGCGGCTCTGGCGGCCGTATTGACTAGAGCCCTTGCCTGAGAATTCCTGAGGGTTGAAGGTTATAGCGCTATTGTCCATAGGCTTTCCAGACGAGGCTTCAGATCTTAGAGCGAGAAAACCTTTGAAGGAAATTGTCTTCCTAGAAAAATATGGAGAAGGAGAAAATAGGGATTAAACTTCAAAAAACCTTCTTCTTGGTTCTCCTCCGCGTTCAGCTAGAAATCTGCGCAATTCAAAAGGTCCAATGGGGAAACCATATCCAAACTTTAGAGCGTTGTCTATGTCAGTTTCTGTTGCGGTGCCCTCCTCAACTATCTGCATGGCTTCTCTCAACAAAGCAAAAAAGCATCTGTTGGTGATGTAACCGTAAGCCATCGGATTGTCTTTAAACACTATAGCCGTTTTTCCACATTTTTTTAAAACGCCTTTAACAACCTCAACGGTTTCGTCTGAAGTTTCAGGAGCTCGGATGACTTCCACTGCCCCTACCCCACCCAGACCAGCGTTCACTGGTGGAGGATTAAACCAGTGGGTTCCAATAACTTTGTCAGGCCTTTGAGTTGCCCCTGCGAGGGCTGTAATGCTCAATCCGGAGCTCGTGGTTGCCAGAATGGTGTGTTCGGGACACTTCCTGTCTAATTCGGCGAAGACTTTCATTTTAAGATTTAAGTCTTCCAGAAAGCATTCGGTGACGAGGTCGACATCCCTGCAGAATTCATCCATGTCTGTCGTCATTTTAATCCTCTTGATGGCTTCGTCCATCTGCTCTTGGGTTATTTTTCCCTTGCTAGTTCCCCTTTTGAGTCCGTATTTGCCTTCTACGATCTCGTTCATTGCACGCTTGAGGGCAGCATTGCTTCTGCTTCTGGCAATGACATCAAAGCCGAAGGTTGCAAAAACCTGGGCTATGCCGCTTCCCATCACACCAGCGCCGAGAACACCAATCTTCTTAACGTCTTCAACCTTCATATGATTCACCACAAAAGATGTTTTCTTCACGTGAAAGTTTAGATAAAAGTTTTGTTGCTCAAATGTATAACAATAAAGTTTTATATGCATTTAACTTTCAAATACTGGTGCGAATTTGCCGTCTCGAAGGGAGACAATCAGAACTATGAAAACGGAAAAAACTCTTTCAAATCTGATCGAAGAGCAAATCAAGTTGGAGAAGGAAATCGCGAATAAGTTTAGAATACTTGAAGGGCGTGTGGACAGCATGGCGGCAAGGCTTTTGATTCGCGAGATGCAACTAGATACACAAAAGCACGCGGAGATCCTAGAGGCAGCGTTGAAGGTTATAGGTGGGCCAAAATCATTTTGGGAATTCACAATTGATGTCGAAGCTGACAAACGGACTGTGAAAAGAGAGCTAGAAGAACACGTGAAGGCTGAAGGCACGATGATGCGTCAAATCGATGAAGAAATGAAAAAGACGAAAGATGAAGCTCTGAAACTGTTGCTGAACCATTTTTTGGAGGACGAGAAGAAGCACCATAAGAGCCTTGAAATCATAATTAACAAAGCCTACAAGATGGAACTCTGAAACCGCAAAGAATAAGTCTACGCCGGGGCGCCATGCGGTTGACAATTGCAAGTATAAAGCGACTTTAAGTGATCCATGGATGATTATATCAGCGACGTTTCACAAGGCAATTTTGCGACTTTACGGAAGATATTTCAACGCCTTTCTTGGTTCCCGCAGCCTGAATGCTTGGTGCACTTGAGACACTCTCGGATTAAAATGTGGAGCATTTGGAAAGTCCAGAACACACCTTTGTCATCAATAGTTAGAATAATAGAACCAATGAAAAATATTTAAGGGGACAGACATTTATTGTCTGTTCATAAAATGGTGACGTGATATGGAAATCAAAAGAATTTCTGTTATGGGCGCTGGTGCCATGGGACACGGAATAGCACAAGTTGCGGCAATGAGTGGTTTCGATGTGAATATGAGAGACATAAGTGAGGAATTTCTCGCAGGAGGCATGAAAAACATTAGATGGAGCATAGGCAAGCTCACTGATAAAGGGAGGATATCCCCAGCCGATGCGGACAAGACGTTGAAAAGGATAAAGACGATGGTTCCATTGAAAGAAGCAGTGGAAAATGCTGATTTTGTGATTGAAGCAGCTCCAGAGAACCTAAAGTTAAAGCAGCAATTATTCAAAGAAATTGACAGCTATGCGCCTTCGCATGCAATACTAGCCACAAACACGAGCGCGCTTTCAATAACCGAAATTGCAGCGGCGACAAATCGTCCTGAAAAAGTGATAGGCATGCACTTTTTCAATCCAGCACAGCTCATGCGCCTCGTAGAAGTCATAATGGGCAACAAAACAAGCAACGACGCTTGCAATGTCACTACAGATCTAGCAAAGAAATTTGGAAAAGAGCCAATATTGTGCAAAAAGGATATCCCAGGCTTCATAGCGAACAGAATAACTGCACCTGGCACAAACCTTCTCGCATGGATGGTCTACAAAGGAGAGTGTACAATTGAAGAAGTCGATGCAGCGGCAATCTACAAAGCAGGGATGCCAATGGGCATCTTCGGGCTGATGGATTTCAGTGGCATAGACATAGCCTACCACGCCATGAAGTTCATGGAGGAAAGAGAACCAAACTTCAAAGTGTCGCCGCTGATAAAGGAGAAGATTGAAAAGGGTGAGATTGGAGTAAAGGCGGGAAAAGGATTCTACACGTACCCAGAAAAAGGAAAATGGGCCATGCCCCAAATACCCCAAGAGAAGGCTGAAAAAGTCGATCCAATGATCCCGACCTACGTAACGGTCAACATGTCTGCAGAACTCATAAGAAATGATGTAGCTACGCCTGAAGATATAGACAAAGCGTTGAAGCTCGGATTTAACATGCCCATAGGCGCCTTAGAGCTCGCTGACACGCTAGGCATAGACCTCATACTGTCAAAACTGAAAGGAATCGAAGCCAAATATGGAGAATATTACAAGCCGAGTCCATTGCTAGAGCAGATGGTTAGAAAAGGCGAGCTCGGAACGAAAACAGGAAAAGGATTCTACACCTACAAAGAATAAGGGCTACTTTCGCTCAATAACCTCCTTTTTCCTTAATCTTATTGAGCTTAGGTATTGTCAAAAAGCGAACTCGCGCGCTCATGTTCGCTATTTTTCCGAAACATTGATATAGAAGTTACCGAGCCTTTTGACTTTACCATCAATTTCCAATCGTTCCAAGTGTTTCCCAATCATTTGGCCTTCCCAAAAATGAAGCAGCAATTCGGCATAGGGAAAACCACCATAGATTGGAGCACATTCCACAAGCTGATCGATGGTTTTCTTACTTTCCAGCAAGGAGAGGATTTTTTCGTCTCTTTCGTCTATTCTTCTTTGGAACTTGTCGAACTCAGCGTCTATATTCTCAGCAATTATCCCTCTATGAGATGATACTACAACCCTTGGGGACAGGGCTTTGAGTTTCTGCACAGGTTGTTTAAATTCTAGGAGACTGGATTCTGCGTGACCGTACCATGGGAATGAGGTCAAGTCGTAGTCAAATGAAAAGAGAATTCTTTCTTTTTGCTCGTAAAAACAATAGTGATCTTTCGTGTGTCCAGGAGTGTAGATCGGTTCAAAGGTTATCTTACCGAAATTGAAGACTGTTCGCTCGTTGTAGCTGTGAGTCGGTCTGCAGTTCTTAAACTCCATGAACTCTTTCACGTAGTCTTGCCAAACTCCACTAAGCTTTTGGCCTACGAATCTCTCAGAAAGGGCTACCAGATCGCCGCTGGTGTCAAATCCTTCCTCCGGGACGCGGATGGGTCTGTCATTGAACACCCAATTGCCAGCGGAGTGGTCCGGATGCGCGTGAGAATTGATAACATAGCTTATATCGTACTCTTTTTTGATTCATTCTAGAGTTTCAATACCACAACCCGTGTCTATCAACACTGTTTCTTCATCCAAGATGAGGATGGAATGTGAATAAGGAAACCTAGCTTTATTCTTCCCCTGAATTAGATAAATGTGATCTGTTACGCTTTCTACTCTCTCGCATCCAAAATTCATATTTCAAAAGATTCGATCAGAATTCTTAAGCCTTGCTTTCCATTGATTCTAAATATTTCGGAGGACAATCTATTTCTCACATGTTACAGAAGTTCAATAAAGCTTTTCGATCCTGAAGGGTTCTCTTGCATAACTGACGTGCTAATGGAAAAGACCGCTTTAAGACGTTAATATCGAGACAGTTTGAGGATAAAGTTCAAGTATATGAAGCCTGCAAAAATGTGTGAGAAACAAGGTGTCAATATGGAGTTTGAGTTCACGAAAGAACAGTTGGAAATCCAAAGGGCAGCACGTGAATTTGCTCAGAAGGAATTCACACCTGAGAAAGGAAGAGAATACGATGCAAAGTACGAATTTCCATGGGAGTTCTACAAAAAAGCCGCAAAGCTAGGCTTCATTGGCGCTAGCCTTCCCGAGAAATATGGAGGACAGGGACTAGCCTGCACCGAAGCATGCATAGTAGCAGAAGAGTTCAACAAGGTAGATTCTACACTTGCTTGTGTATTGGGCGGTGTCGGTTTCTCCGGATTGATTGAAATGTATGGTACCGAAGAACAGAAGGAGAAGTACCTCCCAGGAATATGCAAGGGCGATACAACGTGTGCAATGGGCCTCACCGAGCCTAAGCATGGTTCTGACGCTGGAATGATAGGGTTAGATACAACGGCAGTAAAAGAGGGAAATAGCTGGAAAATCAACGGTACCAAGACATTCATCACATGCGGAGACATAGCAGAATTCGCTATGATTTGCTGTCAAACAGACCCCAACGCCTCTCCACCGTATCGGGGCGTCACCCAGATTATAGTTGAAAAGGGGACTCCGGGCTTCGAAGCCACACACTTAAGACCAAAAATGGGGTTCAGGGCAGCTCCAACCGCTGAACTGTCCTTCAGCGACGTTCGAGTACCACTAAGCAACCTTCTCAGTCAAGAAAACAGAGGCTTCCATCAAATAATGTCGTACTTCGATTTCAGCAGAACGCCCATCGCCGCTGGGGCTGTAGGCTTGGCTCAAGGAGTCTTTAACCGTGCTTTGAAATACTCCACTGAGAGAGAACAATTTTTCACACCAGTACATAGATTTCAGTTTACACAATGGAAAATAGCCGAGATGGCCATGAGGATAGAAGCTGCAAGACTGTTAACATATAGGACCGCTTGGCTTACTGATCATAAACGGGACCCGAAGGCAATCACTAAATACGCGTCTATGGCAAAGGCGTACGCAGCTAGGACCGCAATAGACGCTACAGATGACGTGATGCAGATTTTTGGAGGATACGGATACGTCGATTCAGATCTCGAGCGTTTCTATCGTGATGCCAGAATCATAGACATAATAGAAGGAACAGGCGAAATTCAAAGATATATCGTTGCCAGAGAATGCTACAGAGAAATGAACCTGCCCATGCCATAACATTAACCAATAACGCACTAAGACACTCCCACTCTCTTTTTTACATGTTTTCAAGAAAAGTTGAGAAGAAATCTATAGTAGATATTCACGTCTATCCTTTCTTCGACGAGACTGAAATCTTGGACGAGGCTCCTCCCTTTTCCCTCAGCTAAGATTTGCTACAGATACATGGGTATAAGTCTTCAACGAAGCCAATAAGACCTACTTCGAAGCGCAAGAATAGCTTCTAATAGCTCTTCGAGAGAATCCGAAAAGAGAGGAATTGGGAATCTGCGCTTCGATAGAACTATTTCCCTTTCCACTTAGGTGGTCTTTTCTCAAAGAAGGACGTAATGCCTTCTTGGAAGTCCTCCGAAGTGACGAGGAAGTCCCGTGCTTCCAATTCAAGTTTTAATCCTGATTTCAGGTCGGTATCTATCCCCTTATTCATTACTTCCTTGATACGTTTAATCGCCAGCGGAGCCTTACTTGCAAGTTTCTTGGCAAATTCCATTGTAGTCTCTTCCAGTTTATCAATTGGCACAACCACGTTTGCCAGACCTATCCGTTCTGCTTCCTTCGCGCTTATCCTCTCACCTGTAAGGATTATCCTCTTTGCTTGGCTCAGCCCTACGCGTCTGGGTAGCCGTTGCGTTCCTCCCCAACCTGGCAGAAAGCCCCTATCTATTTCGGGTTGTCCAAACTCGGAATTTTCTGAGGCGTATATGAAGTCGCATACCATTGCCAGTTCGTTCCCGCCGCCCAGGGCGAAGCCTTTCACCATAGCAATTACGGGTTTCTCAAAATCTTGGATGTACTCCATTAGGTCCACTGGAGGGCCTTCTCCTGGACCTCCGCTGGTAGCCTCGGTCATGTCCCAGCCCACTGAGAAAGTGTATCTTATCTCCTTTTCTTTGATCCTAGGTGCCCCCGTGATGATGACCGCCCCTATGTTGGGGTCCTTTCGTACGTCTTCAAGTGCGTTGTACAGGTCCCATCTCAAGGCAGTGTTTATAGCGTTCAAACGGTCCGGTCGGTTAAGAGTGATTTTGGCAACCTTTTCTATCTTCTCAAGAATTAGGTTTTGAAAGCTCAAGTTTTATCCCTCTTTGTTTAGATTGTCTGGTTAATGTGTCTGTTAATATAAAAAGATTTTCCAAGTGTTTCTGATGTGTACTTCTTCCGATCACAGTTGACCTTTTCCATTTCCAGAACTTCTGGTACAAGTCGTTGTCCATCAGTAAATAGACTCTGCCTTTTCTGTTTTGCACGAGAGCCAAGCCTTTTTATGTAATTGTAACCAACCGGGCATCAGAAATGTGAGGAGTCCATTTTTTCAGCGTTGTTTCTGAAGACTTATAAGACTTGTCTGAAGAATCAAAGAATAAACGGAACCTGATAACAAGCTTAGTCGGTGGTGTC
>Ga0315280_10000513_pt1 | contig 71723 bp, 49 predicted proteins | sample YL17G06_40_MG_FD_203697 | JGI IMG/M metagenome (GOLD analysis project Ga0315280, IMG submission 203697) | Sediment microbial communities from Yellowstone Lake, YNP, Wyoming, USA - YL17G06_40 | ecosystem: Environmental > Aquatic > Freshwater > Lake > Sediment | place: USA: Wyoming | collected... | reverse complement strand
CGAAACCAGCGAAGCCCTGATCCAGATCGCCATGATCAATCTGATGCTTCATCGCCTTTGCCCTGAACGAAAACGAAAGAAAAATGAATTCTAAAACACGCTCTTACATCGCAAAAAGGATTAAACGGTACTGGCTGGAAGCCCATACCACCGTCTCAGGGGATTTCTCTATTGGTGGTGTAGGCATCTTGCCTGTTCCTATTGTTGGTCAGCACAAGCCGCTGTGCTCACCGGCAATGTGGGCGAGCCGATTTTGATCCCCAGATTCTGTTTTGGTGTCCCTAGGCGGATTGCCGCCCTCCAAGAGGCAAGCCCACTCTTGCGGCCCATACGAAACCCGCGTGGTCAGTCAGATCATAGATGCTGCATGGGGAGGTTTGTAGTTCCGCCTTTAGGCGGGGATTGAAATGAAAGATCCCGCTGAAGCGGGAACTACGAACCTGACGTCGTCCATCAAATTCGACCTGACAGAACACTAGCGGCCGGCGGCGGGGGCCTCGAGTGCGCCGAGGTCGGGCGATGAACCCTGGTAAGGGCGTTCCGAATAGTCGCTCAGATCCTTTTCGATGAGCGGCCGAATTGGAATCCCCGCGTTGATTGGCGGGCTGCCCGGCCGCGGCCGGAACGCATCGTCGAGGAGTGGGTCCTTTTCAATCGTCGTCGCCGGGTCGGGGCTGCTGCCTTCGGTGCTTTTTCCGTTGGCCCACAGGAGGTTGTGGCTCAAGACAGAATTGCCGGCGCAGCCCTTGACGGCGATGTTCTTGGTGCGGGCAATGATATTGTTGGCGACGACCATGTTCGCCCCGCCGGTCAGCCCATATTCATTATCCAGAAGGGTGTTGTTGAACAGGTAGATCTTCTCAGGGATTTCCGCCGCCCGGTAATCTTCTTTCGTGTTGCCCTTGTCCATACAGCCGATCGCCGCCATGGCCGACCCGGCGATCACGTTGCCCTCAATCACGACGAGCCGGTCGGAGAGATCCTCGTAGTCAATCAGTTGGATACCGTCTTCGCCGTTGCCCAGAATCCGATTGTTGCGGATCACCGTCACCAGGCGCGGGCCCTTGTAGGGATGCAGCCGCATTTCGATGCCGTCATCCCGATTGTTCCGGATCGTGTTGTTTTCGATCGTGACCGCGCAGGGGCCGTCCAGATCAACGGCGTCGTCGCGATTGGCTTCGAAGAAGTTATCGCGGCAGACCCCGCCGCCGCCTTCATAATCGATCGCGTCGCCGTTATTGAGGAAACGGTTATGCTCGATCGTGATCGTGGCCGCGCAACTGATCCCGTCGTTGCCGTTGCGAATCGTAAAACCGGTGATACGCGTCGCGTGGCCGGTCTTCTTGCCGACGGTTATAACGGCCCCCTTGCCCAGTTTCCCGCGCTCGTTGCCGCCATCCAAGATGGTCGCTTCGATGTCTTTGGGGTCACCGCTGGTCAGGTGGCGGGAAGCCAAAGTCAGTGTTTTTGCCTCGATCTTCAAACTCACGCGATAAGTCCCTGGCGCCACCAGGACGACATCGCTGGACAGGGCCGCGTTTATGGCTTCTTGAATGGTCTTGTAATCCTCCGGGACGCGGATTTGGGCGCTTTGGGCCGTCAGACTGTGAGTCGCCGCCAGCGCCAGCCAAATGGCGATCATGGAATACTTCATCATGGATTTCATGATCTCGTCTCCTTCGGGTGAATGTTGTAGTGTCAAAAGTATTGCGCGATTTAACGTTCGTCCTTTGGCGCGTGATCAATCCGCTTGGTCGCTTTCGGTCCGGCTTCGTTGGACAACATTCTTTACAGGGTTCGTTGGTGAGGAGGACGTTTCACAACACGCGGCGCAAGCGGCGTCGCCGCCGACGAACGAGGAATCGCACTTCGAATCTTTCGATAGCCAGCCAGAGCTTCGGGGCCTCGCAGCGTCGTCATGGTCTCACAGGGAATCCGACACAAGCGACATTTTCGCAATGGGCGCAATACCTCGCGGGCACGAGAAGATCGCAGCAAAGCGGCGAAGCTGTAATCGAATTCACGCAGCGATCCCAAACAGAATCCGGGCGGGCAGCTTCCATTAGGAAAAACCGACCCGTCCGACTCGATGAGAAACATCGCGCGGCCTGCCCAGCAGTCGAAATCCCGCGGGAGGCTGCGCAACTGCTTTTCTAACTCGAACAGCGCCAGGGAGCGGTCGGTCCGTTGGATTTCGCCCAGGTCGCTCAGGAACCGTCGAATGGCGTGGTGTTCCAGGCCGATTTCGGCGTCATCGTTCTCGTAGAGCCGCCCATAAACAGGATAAATAGGATTGAAGTCAATTCGGCGCTCGCGGCAAAAATTGAAAACCGGCAGCATTTGGTCGCAGTTGCGATTCGTCAGAACAAAGTTGACCTCGACCGAAACCTTCCTGCCTCCCTCGTGAAGCGAAATCAAACGGTCTATCGTTTCCACAACGCGCGGAAAAATACCGGGTACGCCGCGGACAGCGTTGTGAACCTCGCCCAGGCCATCGAGAGAAACCATGACAGCGAACCGTGGATGAAATTTCAGAACTTCCCGAACCACCGGCAGGACAAGGATTGGGTGGAAACCGTTGGTATTGAGATTGAACGCAGCACCGGGAAACAACTCGTGCGCCGCGCCAACCAGTTCGACGAGATCGTGGCGGATCGTCGGTTCGCCACCCGTGAAACTCACGTGGCTGACGCGCGCAAGAAACCACCGGTTGCGCTGCCCAATTCTTCGGATTTCGTCGGGGGCAATCTCGCTGGATGAGCTGCTCGGATGCTGCCACGCGCGGCACATCGCACAGCGTGAATTACAGCGCTTCGTCACCGCAAAGCGCAGCTTGCGTGGTCGGACGTGAAACCCTAACGCATCCGCCAAACGATAGCGGAACGTTCGCCACAGCGCCCGCCGGAAAGTTAAATGTTCCTTTTGCGAACTCGTGCCGTATCTCATCCCAACCGGATTCTACCGATGGCCTTGCCGACAGGGCAAGCTAATTTGGACCTTGAGAAGAACGCGTGAAGGCGCAAAGGGGGAAGAACCAACTCGCGGCAATCTATTTTTCCTTTTCATCGCGGTCGAGAAGCCAGCGCTTCCATTCGCTTTCCAGTTTCTCGGTCGTCATGCCGTATGCGGCAGAAAACGCCGCTTCGAAGTCACCGAGGCGAGCGGTTTCGCTCAACAATTGGCGAATCTTTTCCCACCCGCCCTCCTGGAGCAGAAACTCAACCAACGACTTTGACTGAAGGTAGATCAGGGGCATCTGATCCGCCGCTGACCGGCGCTCAATGGGGCCGGCAAGCTCGGCAAGCGACACGGTCTTGCGGGTTCGCAAGCGGCTAGCCAGATAGTGTACGTCGCGTGCCGCGGTGCGGCCGTCGGCGGCTTCGATTTGGGCAAGGCCTTCGTGGAGCCAGGAAGGCACGGCCTCTCCAGCGCGGAAGTGAACGAGAGCGTGCGTATATTCGTGAAAGATAGATTGGCGTAATTGTGCCGGGCTACCGAGCAACCGTTCGTCGAGTAAACGAATCTTGCCGTCAAAGAAACTTCCCACCCATTGAGGAGTTTGCTGGATAGCGCCCAGTTGAGCGCGCGAATAGACTTTCACCGTCAGCGTGAGGCTCGTATGGAAGTCGAGGTCGCGCCCGACTTTGCCGTGCGCCTCGTTGAGCGTTTCGAGGAGGCGTACAACGGTCCCTTTCGGAAAGTCTTTGGGAAAAAACAGGCGGAAACGGCCCGATTGGTCGTGGATTGTGATGAAATCGGCCTCCAAGGCCATTTCCTTTCGCAGCGTTTCCACTCGTTCCTCAATCATCAAACGAAGACCGGCATGGACGGGGTCGGCGGCAACGGCGAGAGTTTTTTCGTAGCCTTCCAACGCCGCCGCATAGTCATCGCTGTCATAGTCAAGACCCGCGAGGGCGGCCAGAGCATCGGCGTTGCGAGGATCGTAAGTCAGCGCTTCCGTGTAGCGCGCCCGAGCTTGTTCCATCTGCTGGGCCACGGCAAACGCATCGCCTTCGGCGGCAAGGAAGTTTGAATAGTTGATCTTGATTTGGTTGGTCACTTCGGTATCGGTCACGCGCGGGAGATAGTCCAGGGCACGTTTGAAAAGAGCACGGGCTTCGTCGAGGCGGCGTTCGCGCATCATGGCGAGGGCGCGGTTGTTGAGAGAGGCCGCGAAATTGGCGATGGTTTGTTCATCGTCGGGAGCGAAAAAGAGAGCGTCGAAGAAATCGCGCTCGGCTTCATCGAACCGGCCGGCATCGCAAACCGCCTTGGCTCGGGTGTTGAGAGCACCCACGAGATTGCGCCTGACTATCGGGTCGTCAGGGTCGCGAGAATGCGCGGAGCGCCAACGGGTGACCAGCGCATCAAGTTTCCGAAGTCTCTGTTCCGCAATGGTGGTTTTGTCTGATTGGAGCGCACGCAAGGAGTCTGTCGTCACAGCGCCAAACCCGGCCGCCACCGACATCAGAAACGTCATGATCCCTGCCGGCCAAACAACAAATCTTCTCGCTGGGGTCGGGCCGCGCGACCTATGCGTGGCAACGTTCATCGGCAACATTATTGAGTTTGGCCTGTCTAGCTGACGTAGCATGGGCGTCTCGCCCATGACTTTCACGGGCAAGATGCCCGTGCCACTTGTCCGCAAAGCATGAGATGCCTCTGTGTTTGCCGGTCGGTCATTTTTCCGATTGCCGGGAGACATCGAAAAAACCCGCACGGGCAATTTTCTCTTTCCCATCTAAGATGATATAGTCGGGCGAAACACAGGGCAAGTTGAACCGCAAGGTGACAGGAGCTCTCTTGCCTTGGCGCTCTCGGCATTCTCTGCGGCAAGATTATCTTGGAGTGTCAAGAGCCACTTGCCCGGGTGCATGTCCAAATTCCAGAAGATGTGCCGTTCCGCACATTTGTCGGTTTCCCCGACAGGATAGCCCGTCTTTCTTCCCACCCTCCCCTGAAAGGGGAGGCGAAAATAGCCAGGGGCAACGCCCCTGGAACGCAAGACCGTCCTCGGACAAGCTCTGTAGGAGTGGGCGAAACCAGCCGGCCCAACCCGCCGTTGGCGCGCCCCGTCAGGGCTTGACCACCGCGGGGCCGTCGTTTTCCAGGGGCGTTGCCCCTGGCTATTTTCGCTCGTCCCTTCAGGACGCGGAAGAACGACTCTTTCCGCAATCGCTTGCGCCTTGGCGGCTTTGGGTTGGCGCGCAAGGCGCGAAAGACCTTTCTTCACGAACACGGGCGACGACCGACGTCACCCGACCATCGCGCCGCCACACGATACTTTATGCGCGATATAGACGCCCACAACGGCCTCGATGCGGTTCGCACTGGCGCCTGTTATGAGGTTCCCGACAAATGGAATTCGGACATGCACCCCACTTGCCCTGCCTTTCGACATCGCGTTTGACATTGTTTTCCTGGAGAGCAAGATTGTTCGCTCGAAACGTCCCATTTGTGTGGCAGGTTGGCAGCCTGCCCTATCTCACGGTGAATTATCAACGCGAGGGCATCGCATGATCAGCGAGCCAAATCTGCCATTTTCGGCCTCGTCGCCCCATGACGGCGCTGCGATTCGCGCGGTGTTGCGCTCGCGCTTCGGGATCGAGCGATTCCGGCCGCGCCAGGAGGAAATCATCCTCAAGGTCTTGGCGGGACAGAACGTTCTGGCCATCTTCCCGGCGGGCTATGGGAAGTCGCTTCTTTACCAACTGCCGGCATCGCTTCTGCCTGGAATGACTCTTGTTCTCTCGCCATTGGTGGCCCTGATGCATGACCAGCAATCCACACTGAATCGCCGTTACGGCCTCCCGAGCGTGGGCTTGACGCATGTTTTGCGTGAGAGCAACCCTCACGCCTTCCGTGCCGCTGTCGGCAACATTCGGCGCGGCCTGTGCAAGGTCGTTTTCATCGCACCCGAACGACTCGACGACAAGCGCGTAATGGAAGCGATTCGCTCGCAGCCGATTTCGCTCGTCGTGCTCGATGAGGCTCATTGTGTCTCGCTTTGGGGCCATGATTTTCGTCCCCATTATCGGCGAATCCTGCGGTTCGTGGCCGAGGTGCGACCGTCCGCCGTGCTGGCGCTGACGGCGACGGCTCCGCCGCCGGTCGAGGCCGACATTCTCCGCCAGATCGCGGGACCGACCGAAGTTTTCCGCCTCTCCCCCCACATTCCCAACCTCCGGCTTCACATCTTTCCGGTCGAAGGCGAATGCGAGAAACTCAGCTGCCTGGCCCGGATTATCCCGCGCCTGAAAGGCACCGGTGTTGTCTATTGCGGGACACACGAAGAGTGCGAGAATGTCGCGGAGTTCCTCGCTGGCCGCGGCATTGACTCGACTTTCTATCACGCCGGTCTGGGCGAGCGTCGCAGCGAGATCGAGCGCGAGTTTCTGGCCAATCGCTGGAGGGTCGTCGCCGCCACGTGCGCCCTGGGCATGGGCATTGACAAGCCCGATCTTCGTTTCGTTATCCACTACCACCTTCCCGGCTCGCCCGAGCTCTACTATCAGGAGATCGGTCGTGCGGGCCGCGACGGACAGCGTGCCGAGTGCATCCTTCTTTTCGACTCGCAGGACCGCTCTCTTCAGGAGTTCTTTCTTCGCAAGAGCCATCCGGAGCCTGACGACTACGGAGTGGTTCATGAATGCCTCGATCCACACAAGCCAAAGTCGGCGGACGCCATTGCCGGCGAAACAGGTCTGTCGCGTGCCTGCGTCGAGGTTGTGGTGGATAACCTATGCGATGCGGGTCTGGCCCGACGCGAGAAAGCGGATGAAAAAGGACGAGCCGCATTGAGATTCTGCCGCACTCGAGTGCGTCCCTCGCACACCGCAATCGAGCCTTTCCTGACAGCCCGCCGCAGCCGCATCAAAGCGCTCGACGCGATGGTCGGCTATGCCGAGACGACGTCGTGCCTGATGCAGTATCTGTGTCGCTACCTCGGCTCGCCCGAAGCCAAACCATGCGGCCAATGCACTCATTGTCGCCACTATGGCGAGCGATACGAGAAATATCGCGAGCCGATGGCAGAGGCGGAGAAGTTTCTGGCCGAGCGCCTGCCGAGGCTTGGTCCGTGCAGCGACCACGAAGGCGGCTACGCACTGGATTTCCACACGGGAACCGAAGTGGGCGAGACGCTGAGCCACGCCAAGTATGGCCGCAAAGGCCTATTGCCCGAATGGATCATCGCGAAAGCGGCCAACGGCCTGATAGAGAAATACATGAAGTCTGTGCCTCCTGCTATCGAAGCATTGACGTTCATCCCTCCGAATGCCGACCGGATCTTAGTCGAAGACCTGGCCAAACGGCTCGCCGCCCGCTTGAAGATCCCCTGGGTTGCGCTGCTTGCTCGTGCTCGGCCGACCGACCTGCAAAAGGATATGAAGACCCGCGAGGAAAAGCGCCTTAACATCCGCGGCGCTTTTGCCATCTGGCCGGGTGTGCAGTTGCCCGGTCGCTCGGTTCTTCTGGTTGACGACATTTACGATTCGGGTTGGACATTTCGCGAGGCGGCGCGCGTAATTCGCCAGGCATTTCCGGAATGTCACATACGGGTTTTCGCCCTGACACGAACGCATCATAGCGACGACTATTGAACCAGTTCTGATCCACGAGGGACGCGACGGGACACAAAAAACACAAAAATGTCTTGGACTTCGTGTAGCTTCTTGGCCTTCGTAGATAAATGGGCGGAGATTCGGTGATGGACCGCGAAACGCTATGGTTGTGGCTGTGCTCGGCCGACGGCGTTGGGCCAACAACAGCCAATGATTTGTGGGCCAAACTTGCAGAGCGCGGTTTGCAACTCGAAGATTTCCACGATCTCAGCGAGAACGAATGGGCGGGCGAGTTCGGCCTGAACGTGCGCGCGGTCAGAGGACTTGCCCAACAGAAATCTCGGATGAGTGAGATCGCCGATCTCGCCGAGTCGCTGCGTGAAAACGGCATCCACCTCTTCTCACTGGAAAGCCCGTATTATCCCACGTCGCTGAAAGCGTCGCTTGGCCGAAACGCTCCGCCGCTGCTTTACACGCTGGGCAACGTGGCGCTTCTCGCAAGGAACGCCGTCGCGGTCGCCGGAGCGCGCGATGCCAGTGGACGAGGGTTGATGATTGCTCATTCAATTGGTGAAGCGCTGGCCCACCATGGCCTTGTCGTCGCCAGCGGAGGCGTACGAGGGACTGACGACGCAGCCCATCGCGGCGCCCTTCGCGCCGGTGGGGCAACCGTTGTTGTTCTCAGCTGCGGCATTCTCCGCTATCGCCCGACAGCCGCATTCAGCGAACGGGCCGATCCTGAATCCGCCCTATACGTAAGCGAGCTTCCTCCGACCATGACTTGGGACGTTGGTGGCGCGATGAATCGAAACCGGATCGTTTGCGGCTTGGCCTCGGCGGTCGTCATCGTCGAGGCAAAAGAGTCGGGGGGAACGCTTCAAGCCGCCAAAACCGCTTTCGGTCAGGGCAAGCCTATTTTTGCCGTTCAGTTTGACGAATATGACGCGCATTCGGCGGGCAATCCTCTGCTGCTGCGACAGGGTGCACAGCCACTCAAGGCGCAGTATGATCCGACCGCCGAATCGTGGTCCGTGGACATCGGCCCGGTCGTGGCCAGAGTCGAGCAAAGCGCAGCGGGCGAGCCGGGGACAGGACAGTTAGGTCTCTTTTAGGGGCGGAGGTCGGCGGCACGGCCAAGCGGTGTCTTGTTGCGTTGGAAAAAATGTTGCAAGTGGGAGCGACCTGTGGAGAATGATGAGTCGGAACGGAACGGATCGAAGCGGATCGGAATCCGTTCGGGAGAGAAAGAAGATAGGCAAGAAATTGCATTGTATTCCAGTCCGCGCCTATCACTCGGAAATGCTGCCTGATAAACCGTGTGGCGCGCAAAAAAGCAGGAAGACCGTCCCTGACGAGGTTCTCGGACGGGGGAGGTTACAATGATCGAGATCGAAAGTCTATTATCCGAAATGGTAGAACGACACGCTTCGGACGTTTTCCTCAAAGCGGGATCACATCCCACTATGCGCATTGACGGAACGATCTACGTCACCGAGTATGAAGAGATGAACGTCGAGGACATGGTGCAGCTGGCGCAAAACCTGATGACGGAAAAGCAATGGGAAACGTTTCAGGAACAGCCCGAGATGGACCTGGCGTTGGGGATTCGAGGGGTCGGACGATTCCGCGTCAATGCTTTCCGCCAGCGCGGTTCCGTCGGCATGGTCTTTCGCCATATTCCCAATTCCTCGATGTCGTTCGAGGATCTGAACTTGCCTTCAGCGGTGCGCGACCTGTCCGAGCGCCCGCGCGGATTGGTCTTGGTGACGGGAACGACCGGTTCGGGCAAATCGACGACTCTGGCCGCGATGATCAATCACATCAATGAGACACGCCGTTGCCACATCGTTACGATCGAAGACCCCATCGAGTTTCTCCACGCCGACAGAATGTCCATCATTAACCAGCGCGAGATCGGGTTCGACACGATGAGCTTCAGCGAGGCTCTCAAGCACGTCCTGCGCCAAAGCCCCGATGTGATCCTGATCGGCGAAATGCGCGATCTCGAGACGATTGAGACGGCGGTGAATGCTGCCGAAACCGGACACCTTGTTCTTTCGACTCTTCATACGATTGATGCGGTTCAGACCATCGAACGTATTATCAATTACTTCCCCGCCTATTTGCATGCACAAATCCGAATGGAATTGGGGCTTTGCATGCAGGGTGTCATTTCGATGCGGCTGCTTCCCCACGCGTCGGGCAAGGGGCGGATACCAGCGGTCGAGATCATGGTCGCAACGCCCTCCATTCGAAAGCTCCTGCACGAGGGGAAAACTCTCGAGCTGCCTCCATACATCGAACAGGGTAGCCACGTGGGCATGCAGAGCTTCAACCAGTCCCTGCTCAAACTCTACCAGGCGAAAATGATTCGCATGGAAGACGCCCTGGCTTATGCCACCAGCCCCGACGAGTTCCGATTGATGGCCGAAGGAATCGCCACGGGTGTGAAGGCTAAGGAATTCGACAGTATCTATCGTTAAACGATCCAAAAGAGACGACGAGTGGTAGAAAGGAGCGACTCGCGGAGCAGGCAGATTTGCTCGTGTCTGAGACACTGATTTTCGTTTTCCACTTTTCATCTGTCCTCCATTGGGCATTACGCATTGGTTATCCTTTCGGAGGAGGTAAGATATGCCTCTGCGGATCCGTCAGGCGCTGATCAGCGTGTATGACAAGACCGGCCTGGAGTCGCTCGCGGGAACCCTCAAGACGTTCGGGGTCCGGATCATTTCAACAGGCGGGACCGCGGCTTATCTCCGAGAGCGCGGGTTCGAGGTCACGACGGTTGCCGACCTGACCGGCGCGGGGGAGTTGTTCGGCGGTCGTGTCAAGACCCTCCACCCTTTCATTTTCGCCTCCATTTTGGCTCGTGCCGATCAGCCCGAAGACCTCCGGCAACTCGACCAAATGGGCATGGCGCCAATGGACATGGTCGTCGTCAATCTTTACCCTTTTCCCGAGACAATCAAACAGCCGGGCGTCACGGTCGAGCAGGCCATCGAGCAGATTGACATCGGGGGAATCGCCTTGATCCGCGCCGCGGCCAAAAACGGCGAGTCGGTCGTCGTGGTTGTGGACCCTCACGACTACGACCGGGTCGCGCGCGAGATGCAAACCCATGAGGGCGGGGTGACGACTAATTTGCGCAAACGCCTTGCGGTCCGCGCGTTTCAAACCTCGGCCCAGTATGATGCGACCATTGCCAACTACCTCGACTCCCTGGTGCAAAAAGAGTTCGTTCCCACCGAAGAGACGGCGGCCATGTCGGTCTTTCCGCATCACCTGATCCTCGCGGCCGACCGGATCGCTGCGCTCCGCTATGGCGAGAACTCCCATCAGCTTGCGGCGATCTATCGGCGAACCGGATGCATCGAGACCTCGATCGTCGCCGCACAGCAACTGCACGGCAAAGAGCTTTCCTATAACAATATCGGCGACAGCGAGGCCGCCCTGGAGTTGGTGCGCGAGTTCGACCGCCTCGCCGTGGCGATCATCAAACACGCCAATCCGTGCGGCGTGGCGCTGGGCGACTCGCCAGCCGAGGCCTATCGCGACGCCCTGACGTGCGACCCTGACTCGGCGTTCGGCGGCGTGGTGGGATGCAACCGAGAAATAGACGCCGCGACGGCCCAGCAAATCGCTGAGGTGTTCACCGAAGTGGTCGTTGCGCCTTCGTTCACCTGCGATGCGCTCGAAATCCTGAAACGGAAGAAAGCGTTGCGCCTTCTGGCGACAGGCCCATTCACGCCACGTTCGGCTGAGCCGATGATCCGCTCGTTCGTCGGGGGTTTTCTCGTCCAAGACCGCGACGTGTCGTTTGTGCCGCGCGAAAAATGGCGACGGATGACCGAGATCGGCCTGGAGGACGAGAAAGACTTCGATGGCCTCGATTTCGCCATGCGAGTCGTCAAATGGGTCAAGTCCAATGCGATTGTCATTGCGACGCGAACGGCGACGGTCGGCATCGGCGCGGGCCAGATGAGCCGGGTGGATGCGTTACGGCTGGCGATCCAAAAAGCCCGTTCGCCGATCGAGGGTTGCTATCTGGCGTCGGACGCCTTCTTTCCATTTCGGGACAGCATAGATTTAATCGCACCTTACAAGATTCGGGCCATCGTCCAACCTGGCGGTTCTGTGCGCGACGACGAAATCGTTGCCGCTTGCAACGAGCACAAGATTGCGATGTATTTTACTGGCCGTCGCCATTTCCGACATTAAAGGGCAAAGTCGGGTCGTGCACGGGTATCCTGCCCGTGGTCCTCCACAGGCAATACAAGTTTCGAGTTTCAGGTTTCGAGTTGCCAGAATTTATGAGATTTCCAGATTTCAGAACGATTGCCATTATCGCATTCGCCCTTGGCACTGCTGTTGGTGCGGCGCGAGCCGAGGAAGTTAGACTGTTGGCCATTGCCGATGTTGGCGTCTCTTCGCAGCGGGGCGAAACCGAAGCGAGCATGGGCAAAACGCCGCGATTGCGACTGAAGAACATCGAGGAGATGGTGCTGCTGAATTTCGATTTGCGCCCACTTCGCAGCAAGCGAATCGAGTCGGCCTGGCTTCACATGCGAACCGATCCCGAAAGCGCCCAGCGCGAAATGGCTCGCCTCCGAATCCCGCCTTCCTTCGTTGACCCGCTTCGCAACATCGGTGTTTCAACTATCAGTAGCTCATGGGTGGAAGGGTCGCAGTCGGCGTCCTATCGCCCCGATCCCGAAGGGCACGGCGCAACATTTTCGGAAGGCAGCTTCGGACGCAAACCCTGGGCCTGGAAGGGGTCGGCCCTGACCGACGTGATCATGGGAAATGGAGGGTCGGTCCATTGCCATGCGCCGCTGGTTCGCGAAAGCGACATGTGGTGGAAAGTGCCGGTGGATTGCGCCGTGATCGAAACCCTGCTCGCTGGCGGGGGCAGTGGCCTTTGCGTCATGGATGAAACGGGAGCGGGCGGCGGACTGGGTGCCAATACGTATGTCTCCTCGCGTGAATCCGCTCGCTGGACGCCCTATCTGACGGTCGGAATTGCCGGTTCGGACACCGACCCGCCAGGCGCTCCGACCGACCTGATGGTTTCGCCCGCACCCGAAAAGGCGGGACTGGCGACCGGCGCCGTGCGGATTCAACTGCGCGTTCCGGAAGGGGCGCGTGCCTATCGGCTCTATGCCGATGGGCGGCCCGTTGATCCTTGGCAAATCGCTCGACCTGATCGTGCGGGCCAGAGGCAGACCTTCCACCTGACCGACCTTCCACCGCGGGCGCGGTTCCGGCTCGACATCGAGGCAGCCGACGGCGCGGGCAACGTTTCGCCTCGATTAAGCCTCGAGGCGATGGCATCGCCATCGCTCCCCTCGCCGCCGGAGCTTTCGCCAACGACCTTTCGGCCCCGAAAAGCCGAGCCGCCGGTTCGTGATGGCCTGTTGCGCATTTGGGCTTTTCCTGAAATGAGCAAGGTGGACCCGGTGACAGGCGATCTCATGGACGACCCCGACTCAGCGACCTATCGCGCGGCCAATGCGGTTTGGGACGGCGCGGCGGGATTGATTCGCTTCGTAGCGGCTCGTGGCGAGATCGTCGGCTTTCAGATCGCTGTCGAGCGCACTGGCGCCTCTTTGACGGGAGTGCGCGTCGAACTCAGTCCATTGCGGGGAATCGCGGAAACCATCGGCGCCGACCGAATTCGCTTGTGGCGCGCCTGGTATGTCAAACCGGCCCATCAATGGCACGCCGAAATCGCTCTGCCGCTCGAAAAGCCGTTCGACATTCCAACCGCCGATAATGGCATCGTCGGACAACGCAATCAGACCGTGTGGATTGACATTGCGGTTCCCCCAACGGCTCGGCCAGGTCTTTACGAAGGAACGCTCTCGGTCTCGGCCGACGGGGTTGCCCCCGTTCCTCTCCGAGCGGCGCTCGAAGTGCTCGACGTGGTGATTCCCGAGAAACTCAATTTCTGGGCCGAGCTCAATGACTATCAGCCGCCTGGCGAACCTGGAAGCGACTATTTCTACGAAGCACACCGTCTTGCCCACTATCACGGGTGTGCGATCAACACGGTTCCCTATTCGCAACACGGCGGCGTGCATCGCGGTTATGCCCCGGCGCTGGCAGGCGAAGGGGCCGAAGTTCGTGTTGCCGACTGGACCATCTTTGACCGCAATCTCGGACCGCTTCTCGAAGGCTCGGCGTTTGCCAAAAACCCCCGCGCGGGTGTCCCCATTCAGGTACTGTATCTGCCGTTTTTTGAGAACTGGCCGCTGCCCATTGCCAAGCATTACGCTTACCCGGGCAGGCCGGGCAACGACACACTCGTCATGCATTATTTGAAAGCGCCGCCAATCGAGCAGGCATTCGACGAGGCCTACCGGCGCGGGTGGATCGCCGTCGTCCGCGAGTTCGTCCGCCATTTCGAGCAAAAGGGCTGGAGCCGAACGATTGCCGAGTGCTACCTCAACAACAAATGGGATTTTGGCGGCACGAGTTGGTGGCGGCTTGATGAGCCGATGTTGCGCAACGATTTTCTGGCGCTTCGCTTTTTCGGGCAGATGTGGCGCGAAGGACGCGACACGGGCATCTTGCCCGTGAAGAATCATGGGCAGGATGCCCATGCCACGCTACTTTTTCGCGGCGACATTTCGCGGCCTCAATGGCAGTTCGACCTCCTCGATGGCATCATGCAAATCGAGTATGTGAACAGCGAGATTTTCCAGCGCGAGCGAACCGATCAGATCTTGGCCGAACGCATGCCCGCCCTCTGGTGCGTTTATGGATCGTGCAACCCCGTCGAAGAATCGAATCTCCAAACGGCGGCGTGGTGCCTTCGGGCCTATGTCGAGGGCTGCGATGCGGTGCTGCCGTCGGAGTCGCTCGACAATGACGGGTCATCACTTCGGCGGGCCAATCAGAACGGCTTGATCGTCAACGGCAAGTCGTTGGGTCTAGGCCCGGTGGCGAGTTTTCGCGTCTTTGCGCTCCGGCGGGGTGTGCAAGATGTCGAGATTCTGCGTCTGCTGGCGGAAAAGCGCGGGTGGAGACGTGAACAGATAGGACTGCTGGCCTCACAACGCCTGCCCTTGTCGGCCCAATTCCGCCAGGCGTTTCTGGACGAAGCGGCTGCGGCACGATTCGCCAACCTTTCAGCACGCGGTTTCGTCGAACTCAAGGAAGGCGCTTTACGTTTGATCGTGGGACAATGACCGCGGTAGAATCTTTTCGTCAAGGAGCGATAGACCATGAATGTTTTCGAAGCGATTCGAACTCGCCGGAGTGTGCGCAAATACCGCAGCGACCCGATCCCAGACCCTGTATTGGATCAGATGCTCGAAGCCTTGCGTCTGGCGCCTTCGGCGTGCAACTACCAGCCGTGGCGGTTCATCGTCGTCCGCGACGAGAAAACGCGCGAGGCGCTGGCTCATGCCTCCCGCGACCAGATGTTCATGGCCCAGGCGCCGGTCATCATTGTCGGCTGTGGCTTTCCCGCCAAAGCCTACCAGAAAATGGGCGGCTCGGGCAACAGCGTTGAGATTGATGTGGCGATTGCACTCGACCACTTGACCCTCACAGCGGCAGCGGCCGGACTGGGCACGTGCTGGATCGGCGCGTTCGACGAACAGGCGGTCAAACGCACACTCAATGTTCCGGCGGACGTTAAGGTCGTCGCTCTGACACCGCTTGGCTATCCAGCCGAACCGGGTCTGTTGCATCCCGTCGAAGCAGACAGACGCAAGAAGCGCGACGAGGTGATCTCTTTTGACCGTTTCTGAGAGCATTTGTCATCAAGTCCGGTGTTCGAATTGGGCATGATCTCGGCGGGCAGAGAGGGGGAAGCATGCTATGGTGGACTCCTATAGTTTCGGTTCGATACGAGTGGATGGCGAGACCTACGACCACGACCTCATTTACTACAAGGGCCAGGTCACGCGCTGGTGGCGTGAGAAAGGCCACAAGGTCAAGGTCGGCGACATCCAAGGGCTGCTCGCGCAGTCGCCCAAGGTGGTTGTCTTCGGCACCGGCGCGATGGGCGTCATGGAGGTGAGCGAGAAAACCCTGGCGGCCCTCGAGGAAGCGGGGATCGAAGTCATTTGCGAGCGCACCGCGCAGGCCATTGACCGCTTCAACACCCTCGTCGCGGAAGGCCGCGACGCCGCTCTCGCCGTCCATCTGACTTGCTGATAAAACGGGCTTCCCGCTTCCTGCGCCCGGCGGCAGCCGCCGGGTTATGTCGTGGCCACGATATAGGCGTCTTCGAGCGTTGGTTCGACACCGCAGGCACCGGCGAGATCGCACGAATCGCCGATGAAGCGAAACAAAACGCGGTCGGCTCCGGCAGCTTTCTTATGAAGCAGACGGTAGCGTTCGCAGATTAACGCCTCGTCTTCCAAACGCCCAACATACTCCCAAATACGATGGCGAGCACGATCCACCAGTCCTGCGGGTGTTCCCTCATAGACAATCCGGCCCTGGTGGAGAACCACAAGCCGTCGGCAACTGCTCGAAATGTCGTCAATGATGTGCGTCGAAAGCAGAACGACGCGGTCTTGGGCCAGCTGGGAAAGAAGGACACGAAACTTGACACGTTCGATGGGGTCCAGTCCGGCTGTCGGCTCGTCCACGATGATCACGCGCGGGAGAGTGAGAAGGAGACGGGCAATGCCGAGGCGCTGGCGCATGCCGCCCGAAAACGTGCTGACTTGTCTGTCGGCCACATCAAGCAGGCCAACCTGATCGAGCACCGCAGCGATATTGCGGTCGCGAGCCCCACCGCGTTCGATGCCGAGAATCAGACTGTAGTAGCTCAAATACTGGCGCGCGGTGAAGTGGCCGTAAAGGCCGAACGACTGCGGTAAATAGCCAATTTCGGCGCGGCCCTGCGAACCATGCGTGGACATGTCGAGACCATTCACCGCAACGAAGCCGCACGTGGGGCGAATCATGCCGGTGATGATATGGAGCAGTGTGGTCTTGCCTGCCCCGTTTGGACCGATCAAGCCAAACATACCTTTCTCGATCGAGAGGTTGATGCCGCGCAATGCCTCGACCCCTTTGGGCGGCCGTGCTCCGTATTTGTAATGCGTCGAAGGGATGACATCGAAAAGCTTCCGCGGCTGGAAAACCGGATAGATCATCTGGACATGGCGAATTTCGATGCCGACAGGCCGAGGCGAAGCTTGGGGCGAACTGGAAGTCACGGGCAAGATGCCCGTGCCACTACTGGATACGAGGCCCGTGCGGCTCATGGCAACGGCGAAAGTCGGCGCGAAAAACGAAGGTGCGCCTGCGGGGACCAGTTCGAAGCGCTTCGAGCGCATCCGCGAAGGGGAAAAGAAATACAACAGCCACCGCCATCGCCACAGCCGAGAGAACAAGCGTTTGACGAAACCCAGCGCATCCTCGAAATTCATCAGCATGGCGGGAATGATGACCAGAGTCAGAAGAGTCGAAACCGACAATCCGCTGATGATGACGATGGCCAGTCCCGACCAGTCAATATCCTCGTCCGTGCGAAGCGCCATGGGGACCAGACCCAGCGTGGTCGTCAGGGCCGTCATCAGAATGGGTCGCAACCGCGCCCGACAGGCCGTAACAATCGCAGCGGTGCGGCCATAGCGGCGTTCGCGCCGCAGCATCGAAACGAAGTCCATCATCACGATGCCATTGTTGACGACAATTCCCGCCAGGATAATCACGCCGAGCATGGCCAACTCCTGGAGACTCGACCCCGACAGGGCCAAACCCCAAAGCACGCCGATCGCCGCGAACGGCAGCGAAAGCATGATGACGAACGGCGAAAGAAGCGACTCGAAAACCGACGCCATGACCATGTAGATGAGCACGACGATGACCATCAGCATCCAGCGCAACTGGCGCTCGTTTTCGTTGATTTTCCGTTCGTCGCCGATGATTTCCACGGAATAGCCGGCAGGCAATTGGACTTCCTTGACGAACGAACGGACGGCTTTTTCGACCATGCCCCGATTGACGCGCGGCTCAAGCGAATAGAGCAGGGTGAGTGAATACTGGAGGTTGTGCCGGCGCAAGTGCTCCTCGCCAACCTCTTTACGGAAGTAACCAATGTCGGCGAGCGCGACCGACCCGCCTGCGGGCGAAACGATTTCCATGGATCTGACTTCGCTGAGAGGTCGCGCCTCCTCCTCGATCTCTTCGGGATCGTGGCCGACCCGTCCCATTCGCAGGAGAACGTCGAGTTTTCGGTCGCCGCGTTCCATGGTGAGCTGGGTAAACTGGCCGTGCCTTTGGGCCGTTTCGAAATAGGTGGCCAGATCGGCCGGCTGGATGTTGAGAAAGGCGGCTCGTTCTCGATCCACGGTGAATTGCATTTCCGGTTCACCGCGCATGGTTTCGACCTCGACGCGCGCAATGCCCGGGATCAGTTCCATCTGTCGGGCCAGACTGCTCGCCACCCATTCGAGGGCTTCCCAGTGGGCGCCGTGAACCGAAAGGATGCCCCCTTCGGCATAGGAAACCTGCATCACGCTCGAGGCCCTTCCTTCGCTTCGAAAGGGACGCAGACTGATGCTGGCGCCGGGCACTTCGCCGATGAAATTCAAAACCTTTTCGCGCACCTCTTGCAGCGTGCGTTTGCGCTTCTGGGGCGGCACCAGTTCCACATAGACAACCGTGTCTTCCTCGACACTGCCGAAACAGCGTGTCTTTTCCAACTCCGGCAGGTCCCGAAGCCGGCTCTCGATCTGGTCGAGAGCCCTCACCAACTGTTCTTGGGATGACCCTCGCGGCACTTGAACAAAGATTGAGAAATGCGATCCTTCGGTTTCCCGCTTCATTGTGCCTTTCGTGATTCGAGGGACACAGAAGTTGAGCGTCAAAAGGACGATCAGGACCGTCAGCAGAATCAACCGCACGCGGTGTCTCAGGGCCGCGCGAAGCATCAGCATGTAAAACTCTCTGTAAAGGCGACGGGGACGACGCTGGTGGGCCGGCCAGTAGGGATAATGCTGCTGCATCCAGTGCCTGGCGCGCTCCATCCAACGCCGAATTCGTCCGCGTCGCTCACCGCGGCGCTCGCGACCGGCGAGAATCTTCGACGTGACCATGGGAACCAACGTCAGCGCCACCAGCAATGAAACCGAGATCGGAAAGACAATCGCCAGCGCGCCCTCGCGGAAAAACAGGCTCATCTCGCCTTCCACAAACAGAATCGGCGTGAAGACGACGACATTGGTCAGCGTAGTGGCCAGCAGGGCGCGCCAGACCTCGCGCGTTCCCTGGTCGGAGGCCTCGACGGCATGGCCGGTGCGCTCGAAGTGGCGGAAAATGTTCTCCAGCACAACAATCGCACTGTCCACGAGCATCCCGATTCCCAGAGCCAGCCCGATCAATGTGATAATGTTGAGCGAAAGATGACCGAAATACATCAGGTTGAACGTCGAGATCACCGAAATCGGGATCGCCGTGAAGACAATGGTCGCCATGCGCAGGTTGCGCACGAAAAGGACCAGTACACCCATGGCGAGAAGCGCGCCAAGGATGGCCAGCCATCGCACTTCACGGATGATGTTCTCGATAATCTTGGCCGTGTCTTCCTCGATCGTGATGGAATAGCCGGGCGGAAGATCCCTTTCGATGTCCTTCAAGGTGCTGCGAACCTTCTCGGCCAGACGAAGCGGATTGGCGTCGGCATCCTTTCGAACGAGCAAACCTACGTAATTCTCCCCGTTGATCCGCGAAACATGATCCGATGCGCGCTGGTTGCGAAAAACGTGAGCCACGTCGGCCAGCTGCACAACGCCCCGGTCGTCCAGCGCCAGCCGACGCAAATCTTCCTCATTGGACACCGTGTCGGCCAAGACCACGGACAACTTCTCGTGGCTACTTCGAATTCGACCTAGCGTAGTTTCGCCTGCGACCGCGGCGCGAATGCGAGACAAGACTCTGCCCAGCCCCAGCTTGTGAGCGATCATCTGGTCGCGGTCAAAAACGATGTCTATGCTCTCGTGAGAGTAGCCGCCGATTCGAACCTCGGCCACACCGTCAATCGCTTCGAGCTGTGGCTGAACCTTGTCCTGGGCAATCTGTCGCAACATCTCCCGGTCTTCTCTGCCCGTGACATTGATCCACATGAAGAAGGTTTGCATCCGTTCGGTGCCCGAGGCATACATAGACAAATAGACCCCACGCTGGGGAAGGGTCTGGCGAAACTGAGCAATCTTGTCCTGCAACGAGAGTGTGGCAAAACGCATGTCGGTTCCAAAATCGAACAGGATTTCGGCCCACATAAACCCGGCGCGCGTCACCGAATTGATTTCGCGCACGCGAGGAGCCGCTGTGACGATGGCCTCGACCGGCTTGGTGAATTTCTCGACCATGTCGGGAACCGACAGGCCCTGATAGCGGCCATACACCGTCGCGCCGGGAAGCGAAACGTCGGGCAACAGCTGAACGGGCAGCTCGTGGAACGAGACGAGGCCGAGCAAAACAATGGCGACGAAAAACATCATCGTCGTCACAGGCCGCGTGATGGCAATCTTGGAAAGTGTCATCGTCACCAACCAAGGATGAATGAGGATTGATGAATGACGAGCGAAAAACCCAAACCAAAGACGCGATTCAGGAGCGCGGCCCCGATCCTCTTCTTCGCGGATACGAAGGTTGCATTGTTGCAGATCAATTCATCGTTCATCATTCAATGATTCGCACCTTTCGCCATGCCGGACCGCGTGTGCGCGTTTCGCGATCAGCTACCGTCTCCTGGGTGATCCAGCCTTCCGGGTCGAGAAAAACCGTTTCCGGGCGATCGGGAACATGCAACATCACCGTCTGCGTTGTGTCACTGTCAAGCCACACCAGCCGGGTGACGCGGTCGCGTTCGGTTTGCAGCACAACGGGCACGGGCATTCGGCCTTGCCCCTTGTTGGCGATCACCACACGGACATCGTATTCGATGTCGCGCGTCCGTTCATTTTCGATCATACTCGCTCGCGCTTCGGCGATCTCGAGTTTCGGCACGCCCGTGCCGAAAAACCATTGCTGGAAAAACCACTCCAGCGAACCGCCATAGAAACGTTCCGCGAGCGACCGGAGATCGGCCAACGTGACAATTCGGTCTCCATATTCATTCACCAGTGCTCGCAGGAACGCCGCAAACTTGTCGTCTTCGAGCAAGTAGTGGAGCATTCGCCAGATGTGGGTCGCATCGAAACCCTCGAACGTCGGGGAGGTCAGGCGCTGCACCAGCGGGGTGTTGAACCGTGCGGCGCGCACGGGGTCCAAAAACGCTGTCAGAGTGCCGACCCGCCGTGGCTGGAACAACCGCACACTCTTGTGGGCGTAGGGTCCGATCTCGCTGGGCCGCACCGCGCCGATCAGGTACCAATACAATGCCTCGCGCAATGGCCGGATTTGGGCGTCGGGGTGAAACGACTCGCCCAGGAGCTTTCCCGCCAGCACAGTGGAAAGCCTTGACTGATAAACATCCAGCGCCCGGATCCCTTCGTGCTGGTGCGTTCGCAAAAGAGGCCGATAGCGCCGAAGACGATCGAGATCGGTGGCCGCGAGGTGGCCCGATGGCAACCGATCGTCGGTCCAATAGGCGACCGGTGCTTCGACAAGTATGCACCGCTGGCCCTTGGCCGATCCCAGCAGAAGGCCCCAACGTTCGACAGTCTCGGCCAGCTCGGCCAGAGCAAACTCGATGATTTCGCGATCGGCCGGAAAGCAATGAATGTGCAACACGAGCGACCCAAACTGTTGCTCGATTTCCTGATAAGGGCCAGCGAACAGCGAAAAATCGCTCCGTGGCCAAGCAATCCGAAGTCGCACCCGCGAGGTTCCACTCTCTTGTCCCAGCGGTTCGATCAGCCCGTTGGGCGAGGTCATTTGAAGATTGTTGAAAAGCGCAACACGAAGGTCGGTCGTGAACAGTTGCGGCATTCTGACGGAAACCAGAGTGTTTGCCTCCCGGCGAAGAGCCAAACTTTTCGGCAGCAACCAACCGTTGATGTAAATATATCGTGAACCAAGGGTCAGCCCCACTTCCTCCAAATGTCCCACCTTGATGCTATAGTTGGTGGAAAACGGGATTTGCTCGCCGATTCGCAGGACCACAGGAGACCCCTCGTAAGCGAGACGGACCGTCGTGGTGCAACCGGGTGCAAGCGGCGAGGAAAGATCGGCGACAAGAATGTTGCCCCACTGCCGCCATCTCAGCGGCCTGCTTCGCTCCTCTTCAAACCGCCGGACTTCCATTCCAAAGGGAATGCTAAAGGCGACCCGGTCAACGGCGGAGTTGGTGGTATTGGCAACCTCCATCCGAAGGTCGCAGTTTGCCCGGGAACGGCTAGGAATCTGAATCTCACCGGAATAGTTGCGAATCATTAAGCCGGCCGTTGCCACGTCGCTTGTCCGCAAATCGCGGCGCAGTTCGACGGCCCATCGTTGCACTCGGCTCGATGTCGTCATGCTCTGCTCGACCGTTCGATAGCCAACCACAGCGACCAGAATAACGGTTGTGAGAAAGGCCGAATGAACTGCAAGGCCGGCATGACGATCTATCTTCAGGTTGGGCAAAAACCCAAGGAATGTCGGCATATCCGTCCAACGTTCGCCATACTTGCCCAGCACTTTGCGCTGTGGCTCTTGGCGGCGCGTGTGATAGCAGGCGAGCGACACGAGCAACAGCGCCACCACTGTCGTATTGAACAACGCCGAGACATAACGAGCCCAATCGAGATCGCGCCCGATTGACGGTACATATTGTCCCGTCAATGGAACGGTTAAATCCACCTGGCAACCCAACAGAGGCAAGTCAAACGCATTGACCTCCGCAAAGATCGCACCGGCCAGAATGGCTGTGATCAAACAGGCGGAAATGTTATGCTTCACGACGGTGCGAAGCCAAATCGCAACTGCGACAACTCCTATCGCCAGAGGGATCGCCCCCAGGAACAGTATCCATCCGAACGGCGCCATGGGTAAGCTCAGGCCGAAAAAAAAGCGATCAATGAGGTAGCGCACGGTGAGGGGAATGCCGGCAAGAAGGCTCGCCAGGGTGACAAGCGCCGCCCAGCACGCCAACAGAAACGACAGGGGTGAGAACGGCTTTGTAAACAACAGCGGATGGACACCAACGATCCGAACACGCGCCACCGTGTCCACAGTAATCAGGATCAACACTCCGGCGAAAAGTAGAACCTCGTTCGGGCGAATTGCCAGAGCCTGGTCGGCGATCCGGTCGAGTGTTTCGGAGGCAATCTCGGGCAGAAGAAGCAACTTCCAAGGGACCGTCGGGGCCAGGAGGACTCCCAAACACAACCACAGTCTCCAGCTCTTGATATGCATTAGGAGTTCGTAGCGCAAAAATGTCAGCCATCTATGCACGACAGGTGACTCCAACGGCTAACATCGTTCATCATTTATTTTTTTCTCGACGCCAAAGGCGTCGCAAGCCGGACAAAACATTTTCGACATAGGTATAGGCAACCGGGATGAAAACCAGCGTCAGGAGAGTCGAGGAAACGAGACCGCCCATGACCGCCACCGCGAGCGGTCGGCGCAGCTGCGATCCCTCACCGATTCCGAGTGTCATCGGTGCGAGGCCCAGGATGGTGGTCAGCATCGTCATCAGAATAGGTCGCAATCGTCGCTCGCCAGCCGTCACCAGCGCCGTACGAACATCCATTCCCTCGGCCCGCAACTGGTTGACGCAGTCGAGCATGACAATCGCGTTGTTCACAACGATCCCGGCCAGCATGACAATGCCGATGTAGGCCATCAGATTGAGCGTCTCGCGAAAAGCCACCAGTCCCCCAACAATTCCAATGGCCGCCAAAGGGACGGACAACATGATCGTAAACGGATGGACGAGCGATTCCAGAGTCGCAGCGATCGTCATATACACCAGGATCGCCGCGAGAATGAACGCAAAGCCCAGTCGCTTGAACGATTCCCGGCGTTGTTCCTCTTCGCCGGAGAACTGGACCGTGCAACCGGGCGTGGGCAAGCCTTGAAGAGCGCGCTTGACGACCGCGACGGCGTTGCTGAGCTTGCCCGAACGGATGTCGGCCGTTACCCGCGCGATGCGTTTCTGGTCGCGCCGGATGATTTCGCGCGGCCCACGAACAATTTCGAGGCGACCGACATCGGCCAGGGTCACTTCGCGACCCGTTCTTGACCGCAATCGCAACCCCGAAAGATAGGCAATTCCTTTATTCTCGATTTGCTTGCTGGCGACACGAATATCCATGTCGCCACGTTGACTCTTATAGGTGGTCACTTCGTCGCCCATCAGGCGAACACGAACGGCGTCGGCCAGCGTCTGAACGTCAAATCCTAAACTAGCCAGAAGCGTGGGCTCGGGCCGGAGGATAACTTGCGGGCTACCCTCCGACAGATTGCTTCGCACGTTGTATAAAATCGGCAGGGATTGGAGCTGTTGCAGGGTGCTCTCTCCCGCCGCCCGCAATTGCGTCAGGTTCTCGCCGCGGATTTCCAGGACGATCGGCGCGCCGGAGCTTCCAATGACCTCGGTCAGCGAACTTTGTTGCAACAGGTATTTGACCTGGACATCGGGGATGGCGGCCACACCAGGACCAATGGCGTCCACCATCTGCGAGGCGGTCATGGGATGGGTGGATTGCCTGTCCAGAACAACCGAAATTTCGGCGGTGTGAGGCCCTTCGACCTGCTCGCCCGAAGCCATCAGGGCTTCCGACGAAACGCCGCTGCGCGAATAGATGCTCTTGATTGCCGCGCGATAGGGTTCGAGCAGATTCTCGATATGCCGGACCACCTTGTCGGTGATCTCGATCCGAGTGCCCTGGGGCATTTCGATCTTCATCAGAAAATCCGCCTGCTCGGCTTTGGGAAGAAATTCCCGGGGGATGGTCGGAAACAAGAGCGCCGCGACAATCAACGACAGGAAAGTGATTCCGACAACCGACCGGCGATGATCGAGCGACCAGCCGAGGAAGCGGCGATAATAGAATAACCGGGCCTTCTGGCGCTCGCGCGGCCGCGCGCGAAGAAACCGGCTGCTCAACATCGGGATGAAAAGCAAAGCGACGACCAGCGAAGTCATGAGCGAGTAGGTGACCGTCAGAGCCTGCTCCTTGAACAAATAGCCGGCAATGCCACGGACATAGACAATCGGAAGAAACACAACCACCGTGGTCAACGTCGAGGCGGTAATCGCGGCGCCCACCTCGCGCGCCCCGACCACTGCGGCTTGCGCGGGGAGGGCCCCTTCCTGTCGGTGCCGGAAAATATTCTCGAGCACCACAACGGCGCAATCCACCAACATGCCCGATCCCAACGCCAACCCACCCAACGTCATAATGTTGAGCGTCAGGTCCTGGAAATACATCAAATTGAACGTCCCGATGATCGAGATTGGAATGGCCGTCGCGATAATCAGAGTCGGCGTGATGCTTCGCAGAAAGGCCAGCAAGACAAGGACCGCCAGAACGATGCCCATCGCCGCCGTCTCGAACAATTCGCGGATCGCGGTGCGAACAAACACCGACTGGTCGTATGCCTTCTCGATCTTCACATTGGGCGGCAACGACTTGGCGTATTCCTTAATGGCTTGCTCGACGGTCTGAACCACGCGGACTGTGTTCGCCTCGGCTTCCTTTTGGATCGAGATACCGGCCGCCGGATGGCCGTTAAAGCGCACAACGCTTTCGGATTCTTTATAGGTGACATCCACGCGAGCAATGTCGCGCAGAAAGACGGGATTGCGGCCCTTGTAGCCCACGACCGTTTGACCAAGCTCGTCGAGCGACTGCAATTCACCAACCGACTTGAGCAGCAGGCGTTCGCTGCCGGTCTCCACCCAACCGCCCGAAGCATTGACGGTCGAGCGCCGGATCGCCGAAATCACGTCCTGCATGTCCAGTTCGTAATGAAGCAGCAGGTTCTCGTCCACGGCGACCATGACTTCGGGCTCCAATCCGCCGGTCACCTGGGCCATCGCCACGCCCTCGAGTCGCTCCAGTTCCGGTTTCAGGGACTCGTAGGCGAGACGGTAAAGAGCCTCCAGATCGTCGCTACCCCACAGCGCCAGTGTTACAATGGGCAGCGCATTGGGATCGTAGCGATAGACGGTCACCTCCTTGACATCATCGAGGTTGGAGAGACTGGCCACGCCCTTCTTGACGTCGAGCAGGGCGAAATCCATGTTGGTGTTCCACTCGAACTCCACGATGCCCACGGCCGACTCGTCGCGGGAAACGGTCAGCACGTCGCGAACATGGCGAGTCGTCAACAGCGACCGCTCGAGCTGACGCGAAATCCGCCGTTCGACCTCCTCTGGCGAAAGTCCCTTGGTCTGGACGACGACGGTAATCCGAGGTGATCGCAAGTCGGGGAATAAATTGATCGGCAATCGCCGAAGCGAAATCCATCCCATCAACACGATACCGAGAAAAAGCATCGTGACCTTGGTCGGCGATCGAACCGCGAATTCCGAAAAAGCCATCTACCCTAACCTTCCAAACGATGAATGATGAGTGATGAGCGATGAACGGCAAAAGAATTCGGGAATTGCATGCACCGGCGGAAACTATCGTTCGGCAGGTCGTCTGTCTTCATTGTTCGCACTATTTCATCCACAGCTCGACGTGCTTCAGGCGACGGACAGCGTGGTCATAAAGGAAAACGAAAACAATGGCAAGAATCACACGGTTCGTCGTCACGTGTGGCCGCGCTCGCCCAATGGTCGGTCCGGCCTCGAAGCCGTAAAATGTCCGCAGCGGATCGAGCCACAGGGTGGCCACAACGATCGCTATCAACAAAGCGACGGCGCCGGCCCCATATTGGTTGCGAAAATAGGTCGTGAGAACCACGGTCAAGATGCCCGCTGTCGCGGCCAATGCATAGGGGACACACAGCATCCTCGGCCACGAAAAACCGCCAACGAGCCAACGGAATCCCGACGTCAGCCCCAAGGCCACTGCGGCGACGAACAGGCAAATCGGCAGAAACTTGTGCAAGAGAAGCTCGTGGCGGCCTCGTGCGCAGACCAGAAGCAGTTCCAGTGTCCTACCTTCTTTTTCGCGAGGCAAAAGTCCCATCGAGAGAAGGATAAAGAACATCGTTTCCAGACTCAAAAGAAGAAGGAAGATGTTCCCGACACCCAAACTTGTTTGGCCAAGAGCGCAGAAGATGAATATCCCCACGGCAATCGCCGCCAGCCCGAACGCCTGAATCCCCAACGTCAACCGGCAGCTGAACCAAAACAAGGCCGTCCAATCGGCAGATAGGAGCTTGACTCTAATCCACCGAGCTCGCCATTTACCCGAGTCGGGTGAGGCGGCCCCACTGTCTTGCATTCCCTTGTTCTCCTGCTCCCTCACGACAGCCACTGCCTGATTATCGAGAGTCGCCCCGCCAATCACGAGGACGCGAACATCTCAAGAAAAGCGATCTCCTGAAACCTGGAACCCGGCGCTGGGAAGTCCCGCTTCATTCTGCGGCCCGCCCTTCGCCGCCAACAAACAGAATATAGGCGTCTTCGAGATTGGGTTCGACCTTCCACGCTCCTGCCTTGGGAGGGCCATCCGAAACCACGCGGGCACGGAACCGGCCTTTCTCATCTTCGAGGATCGTCACAAGTTGAAATCGCTCGCGGACCTGGTCGAATTCGCCAGGTGCAAGTTCGAATTCCCACGTCCGGTCGCGGGCCGAAGCCACAAAGTCAGCGGGCGCGCCGCGAAACAACACCCTGCCCCGATGCAAGACAACCATGTCTGTGCAAGAAAACTCAACATCCTTGACCAAGTGGGTCGAAAGAATCACCACACGTCCCCGCCCAAGATCAAACAGAAGATTTCGGAAATGAAGTCTCTCCTGGGCATCCAGTCCAGACGTCGGTTCGTCCACGATCAACAAACGCGGGTCGTTAAGCAAAGCCTGTGCGATGCCCAGGCGGCGGCGCTCGCCGCCCGAAAGCCCGTGAAGTGCGCGGCGATGCAGATGTTCGATGCTCACCATGGCGCTGACTTCGCCCACCCGCCCGCGCAGCCGCCTGCCGCTCAAGCCGCTCAGTCGTCCCATGAAGTTCAGAAACTGCGACACCGTCAGGTTGGGATAAAGCCCAAATGTTTGGGGGAGATAACCCAGATGCCGCCGAACCCGCTGTGGCCGGCGGAAAAGATCTATGCCGTCGAGCAACACCCGACCCGACGTTGGGGCAAGCAGAGTCGCCAGGATTTCGATCAGTGTCGTCTTTCCGGCGCCGTTGGGGCCGAGCAAGCCCAACACACCCTCGCCGATTTCCAGCGACACGTCGTCCAGCGCCACGAGGCCGTTGGAATAGACCTTTCGCAAGCGGTCAATGACGAGGCGTGGGCCGTTGCGTGCCGATTCGCGTTGCCAGAAAGTTGGGATAGGTTTGGGTTCGATAGACACCATGAGCGCCAGATTTCTTCACGCGCGGTTCTTTGGCTTGCCTTTTGAAGGGTTACCGATACGAGCAAACCCGACGGGTTAAAAAAGGCAAAGAGGCTCTTGTAGATCGAAATGCCGCCGACGCCGCGCTCCTGCTTCTTGCTTCACACCCGACCGTTGGGTTGTTTGGTCGTGCTTCCCGAGGTCGTTGCCTTGTCCTTATCCGCGACGGTCGGTTCTGTCTCGATCACCTTGACTTTGACCTTGTCCTGGAGGGTTTCATAGCCAAGGATAACGAGCTTCTCGCCGGCCCGCAAGCCGTCGAGGATTTCGATCTCGTCGGGGTTTTCGAGGCCGATCTTGGCCACTCGTTTCTCGGCCCGCTCCTCGTCGTTGACGACAAAAAGGATGTCTTCGTTGTTGCGGCGCTGGAGGATTTTCCGATCCACGACCAACGCATCGCGGCGGGTGGTGATGATAATATTGACGCGGGCAAACATTCCCGGCCGCAGTCGGCCTTGCGAATTGGGGACTGTGACATCCACCTCGAAAGCGCGCGTGTCCACGTTCATGATCGTCGAGACATCCCAGACCTCGCCTTCGACGGCGATTTCGCGGTCGGAATAGACATAGGCCTGGACGCGTTGGCCCTTGCGAATTTTGCCAATGTCTTTGCTTGTGACATCGCAGCGAATCAGCACGCTGGACAAGTCCACAATGCCGCAAATCGTGGAGCCGGTGCCGACCAGCCGTCCTTCGAGGTCGGTGATCATATCGGCCGAATCCGCCGCCGAAGACTTCGTATTGTTCTCAATCTGATCGCGCGCAACCAGATAGCCCGCCATTGGAGCATGCACGCTTTTGCGTTCCATTTGGAGTTTGAGACGCTCGAGAGACCGTTCGGCACGTTGGACGCGGATGACGCTTCCCTCGTAGCCGATTCGGGCCGAGTTGGCGGTGAATTCGCGCTCCTCGTATGCCTTGCGCGAAATCTGGCCGAAGTCGTACATCTTCTTGGCGCGGTCGAAATCCGCCACGGCCCGCTCCAATCGGGCCAGGGCCAGCGCCACATCGCTTCGAGCTGTCTCCAGATCGGCCCGGGCGATTTCCAGATCATGGCTGGTTTCCTCGGCGTCCAGACGCGCCAACAGTTCCCCCTCCTTGACGGATTGGCCTTCACGCCAAGGCTTGACGAACTGGATTCGCCCCGACTCCTCGGCCTTTACGGCAACGGAGTGGGTCGGCGCGATCGTTCCCACCGTGCTGACATATTCGCTCATCGTCGTCCGAGCAAGAGTGCGGACGGCGACGGGAACGGCAAACTCGCGTCTCGTGCCGGCGCTGTCGTCCCCGCCCGAATCCTTCGCACTGGCCGACGAGGACGGCTCTTTCCCCGGATTGTTTGCCTTGGCGCTCTTGCCACAGTGGCTGAGGCCGACAGCAAGCACAAGAAGGACAACGAGGAAAAGCCCGTGCCTACATCTGTTCATGTTCCCACCGATTCGGAATTGCCAATCCGGCAACCCCGTGCAAATAACTCAGAGAATATTGTGTTCGCTTTCATAACGAAACATCAAGCTTTATTGGGAGGTTGGAACTCGAAACGACGACGTTGCTATTGTCCCTTTATCCCTCCTCGCAATCAAGAAGACTCCCCAGAGCTATCAAAGGCTTGCTCCCCGGAAACGAGGTCTCTCTACTATCCTATGGACACAGTCGAGGGCTTTTCCGTTGACCTCTCGATAGACGGCGTCCAGACTTTTCATTGCAACAATCGCCAAGAACAATCTCGCCCGGAGGACAGAAATGGCCAAGAATCGAGGTTATGAAATCGCTCAGATGGAAGAGGTCAAGGCAGTCCAGAGTACGTGCGGCACATCGCGCCGCGCTTTCCTTTCGCCCGACAACCGTGTCGCCAGCATCCATCTTCTCGAGCTTCGCGCCGATCCCGAATCCCACTATCACAAGAAATCAACCGAGTTCTACTACATTCTCGAAGGCGAAGGCGCCGTCGAACTGGACGGCAAGGACGTCGCGGTGCGGCCCGGCACGGCGGTCATGATCAAGGCAGGCACCTTCCATCGCGGCAAGGGACGCATGCGCCTTCTTGTGATCTGCATCCCTCCCTACGACAAAAAAGATGAGTTTTTCGACTGACGTTTTCGAGAATGAAACAACGGGCTGCAATCCTCAGCGGGCTGGTTGTCTTTGGCTGGATGGCCGTGGCGGGCATCTTCTTCTTGGCCGAGAATCCCGGCGCGCTGGGATTCGTTGCCGACCCACTCCGACAGTGGCTCGGGGCGCCGGCCCCCGATGAATTGCCTCATAATCTGCTGCGGATCATCGCCCATCTTCGCTCCTCGCTCAGTGGCCGGTCCTTCCAGGGGTTGCCTCTCGAAATCCTGGGCGCACTGATATTCTCGCTCTGGCTGTTCGGATTGTTTTTGGGCTCAGGCCTGTGGATCGCACGCGCGGTGGGTTTGCGCGACCTTCTGCCGGTCGAGGCGCTGGCCGTTGCCGGCGCACTTGGAATGGGCGCGTGGGGAGTGGGCGTTTTGCTCCTGGGAGCGGTGCGATTGCTTTACCCGGCGGTGCTCGTGGGCATTCTGATTCTGGCGACCGTGCCGGCGGCGCCAATTGTGTTCCAGTGGATAAGAGATTTTGCGAGCAACGCACCCGGGCGACCGCGTGGCGTAGTCGAATGGACGGCAACTGTTCTCGCGGTCCTGGCGCTCGCACTCGGCTTGACCTACACCCTAACGCCCGCAATCCAGTCGGACGGCCTTCGTTACCATCTGGCCGCGCCGCAGGTTTACCTCCGCGACCACCGGATTGTCTATTTGCCGTTCAACGCGTTCAGCAATTTCCCATTCCTCATCGAGATGCTGTTCACGCTGTCGCTGGCCGTTGGAGGCGATCTGGCGGCCAAGATGGTTCACTTCGAGAGTTTCGTGCTTTGCGGTCTTTTCGCAGCCCTTCTTTTGTCGCTGCTATTAAAAGGCGCGGAATCAGAAACGCGATCCGGGGCGAGCACCCTGTCTTCTTCCCAATCGAAGCCACGCCTGCCGCTGCTCGCCGCTGTGGTCTTTTGGACAACTCCAACGGCGCTCCTGACGGCGGCATGGGAATTCGTTGACCTGGGAACCGCGCTGTTCTTCGTAGCGATGATCCATGCGCTCGCGCGTTGGCACGGTGGCACAGTCATCCTGCCCGTGAAAGCTCATGGGCAATCCGCCCGAGGCGGACATGCCACAACTGCCTGTGAAAAACGAAAGTGGCGTTTGCTCGCCGCTCTCTTTCTTGGCTTTCTCATCAGCACCAAATACACGATGCTTGCCCTATTGGGCATGATACCGCTGGCGCTCCTGCTCGAACTTCCCTCATTTTCCGCCGGCCAGCCGTCACCCATAAGCGACCAGCCATCAACAATCCAAAATCCAAAATCTAAAATCCAAGATCGAAAATTGAATTGGGGCTATTGGTTGGGAAGCAGTATCTTCATTAGCGTGGTGGCTGTGGCTGTGGCCTCACCCTGGTTCGTCAAAAATGTCCTGTTCACCCGAAACCCTGTCTATCCCCTGGCGTGGGGAATCTTTGACGGTGGCGAATGGAGCGCCGAGAACGCCCGGTTCTATTTCGAAAAATCGACTCTCAAGGGCTACCATCCCTGCCACGACCGCCACATCGCCGAGACATTGCGCCATCTGGTCATGACGCCCTGGCAGGCCACAATCCACTGGTGGTTGGCGCCCGATCGTCGGCAACCGGGTTACGAGGACCACTTCCTCGGGCCGATTTTTCTTCTGTGGATTCCACTTTTATTGCGGGTGTTGATGGACATTAAACACAGGACACCGCGCGAGGGACCACTGCGCCTCACCGTTCTGTTTGCGTTTGCCTATGGCGTTCTTTGGTATTTCACCTATCAGAGCAACCGGTTGTTGATCCCAGCGATAGCGGTGCTTTCGGTCCTGATTGCCTATTCGCTGGCCGTTGCCGAGCGAACGGCGCGCCTTCTCACGGCGATGGCGACTTGGATTCTTCTCGCGGCGTGCTTGTATAACCTCGAATGGTCGGCAGAGTTTGTTTTTCGCGAAACGACAAGAAAGCCGTCGCCTGCTGCCTATGTGCTCGGCTTTCAGTCGCGCGATGGTTACATTCGCCAGGCCTTTCCACCCTACGCAATGTTTCAAATGATGCCGGCACATGTTGGCGCGGGCGAGAAGGTCCTTTTCGTTGGCGAGTATCGCACCGCCCGCTGTCCGGTCGAGTGGCGCTCGAGCGACTGGTTCGACACACCGCTCATTCTCCACCACATTCGCCAAACGCCGGACAACGATACGCTGCTCGACCAGTTGCTGGCCGAGGGAACCCGGTGGATTTTCCTCAATGAAGACGAGTTGGCGAAATATGAGAAGGACTTTTTCCAGCCGCGTTTTTCCAAGGCCGAATGGGAACGCTACGTAGGTCTCTTTGCCCGTCAAAAGGAGTCCTTCAGCGACACCACGATCATTGCTCACCCACGTCTCCGCTCAGTCCTTTCGCAGTCGGGCATGTATCTTTACGAAATCCTGCCGCGCAAGACTTCGAGGCCCTAACAGAATGAAAGTGGCGCACGGGCTTCCAGCCCGTGATTCATGGGCAATCCGCCCGAGGCGGACATGCCACGACTGACAGATGTCTTTTTGTTAGTGCTTCTTAGGGCGCAGCATGCTGCGCCCCAATAGTCGTGTTGTTGGATGTCAGGCAATGCTTCGCGCGCGGCGCAACTGGTCTATGGCCACATAGACGACAATGAAGATGCCGATAAAGATTTCCTGGACGTAGTTGCCCCAGCCCAGAAAATCGCAGGCGCTACGCAAGAAGGACATGGTCAGTGCGCCGATCAGCGTCCCCGTGATGCTGCCTTCACCGCCACTGAGCGACCCCCCGCCGATGACTACGGCAGCGATGACGTCCAGTTCCATCCCCGAAGCAACCGTCGGGTCGCCGACGGTCAGGCGAGAGAACTGAAGAAGCCCGGCCAATCCGACCAGAAGTCCCGAAAGTGTGTAAATCAGGATTTTAGTTCGACTGACCCGCACGCCACATAGCCGTGCCGTCGGCTCGTTCGACCCAATCGCAATCGTATAGCGCCCGAAGGTCGTGTATCGCAACACCAGCCACATCGCCACAACCGCCGCCACCATGATCCACAAGCCGGGCGAAAACCCGATTTGCTCGATCGGTGCGCGAATGGCGTCGGGAATTGCTTTGAACCATGACGGTTCGAGATCCAGCCATTCCTGCTTAGGCGACTTCAACATGATATCGTTGAGCCACGAGACGCGCGCGTCAATCTTCTGCTCGCCCGACAGTAACTTGGCCACGCCACGCGCAATACTCCACATCCCCAGCGTGGCAATGAAGGGAACGATCCGCAGCCCTGTGATCATCAGTCCGTTAAGGCATCCGCACAAACCGCCAGCCAAAATGCCTAGTATCGCTGCGACCCATACGGGCAAATGGCCTCCGCCGGGGAACGGCTGAAGCGCCAGAGCGATCACGACGGTGACAAATGCGATGACCGACCCAACGCTCAAGTCAATCCCGCCGCTCACGATCACGAACGTCATCCCCAGACCGGCAATGGCGACAATGACTGTTTGGATGACGACCGTCACGAGACTGTAGAGCGAGAAAAAGCGGCCAACCTCGATCTCGGTATGGCCCAGCTTGCGCATGACCAGTGCACTGCACAGGAACATCAGGATAACAAGCATCAATCCAATAAGAGGCAGGAACAAACCCACCAGCCGCGCGAGGCCGCCCTTTCCCGTCGGCTCGCCAACCACCGACGCTGCCGCTCCAGCCGTTTGCAGCCTCTCGGACACTTCACTACCTCATTCTCATCCTACCAACGCATCGTTGTAGCTCAGCGCCTTGTGCGCGTTCAGGATTTGCATGGCGAAACGGGCCACGCCCACAAGGGGCTAAGCTACCTGTTCCTTCTGGCTCACCCTTCAGTCCCTCATGCCTTACTGTCGGCTGAGGACGCTTCCGTCCCCATCGTCGCCCACGACATGATTGCATGTTCCGTCCACTCCCCCACAGGTCGCACGTCGCTTAGCCGGCCGCGGTGCATCACGGCCAACGTGTCGCAAACGCCCAGCAACTCGGGCAAATAGGAGCTGACGAACAGGATCGCTTTGCCTTGAGCGGCCAATTCGCCGATCAGGCGATAGAGTTGCACTTTACTGCCGACATCAATGCCGCGAGTTGGCTCATCCAGCAAGAGGATGTCCAGGTTTTGCTGCAAGAGACGCGCCAAGGCGACCCTTTGCTGATTGCCGCCCGAAAGATTACGGACCGGCTGACCAACATCGCGCGCGTGGATTTCCATTTGTCGGACCCATTGCCGGGCTGCCTCGCGCTGGCGCCGGAGATTGAGCCAGCCGCCGCGCGAAAAATCACGCAAATTGGCCAGCGTCAGATTGTCGGCGATGCTCAGTTGAACCGCCAGCCCTTCTCCCTTGCGATCCTCGCTCAGCATTCCCAGACCTTGCGCGAGACGCTGCGAGGGATGACGGACGCGACGGGTCGGTCCTCCCACGATTTCGACGCGAATCTCGCCCCGTCGGACGGGCTCAAGGGCATACAGGATACGAAGCATTTCGGTTCGGCCGGCGCCGATCAGCCCAGCGATCCCGAGAATTTCGCCGCGTCGCAACCGAAGCGACACACCGCGCGGAAGGTCATCGCCCCACAGTTCATTCAGCGTCAGGATCGGCTCGCCGATCCTATGCTCGACGCGAGGGAACATCTCCGTCAGCTTGCGGCCAACCATCATCTCGACGATCTCGTTAATGCTCGTCTCTGCGACTGACCCCGTTCCGGCAAACCGCCCATCACGCAGCACCGTGAAGCGATCGGCGACACACTTGACCTCTTCGAGAAAGTGGCTGATATAGACAATGGCAACGCCGCGTTGTTTGAGACGGCCAATGACCTCGAAGAGCGCCCAGGTGTCTTGCTGCGAAAGCGAGCTCGTTGGCTCGTCCATCACGATGATCTTGGCCTCGGTAAACAGGGCGCGAGCCAACTCGACCAACTGTTGGGAGCCAATACTCAGGTCGCCGACCCGCTGCGCAGGCGAAATCTCAGGATGATGCAGGGCAGAAAGAACCTCACAGACGCGTGGCCTCAGGCGGCGACGAAATAGAAGCCCAAGCGGGTGATCTTCGAGACCCAGCGCGATATTGTCCTCGACGCTCAGATGGCGCGCCAACGTCAATTCCTGATAAATCATTGCGATCCCCAGGCGGCGAGCGACCGACGGATCGCTTGGCTGATAGGGCTTGCCATCGAGTACCATTTCGCCCGCATCGGGAGCAATCGCACCGCTAAGCACTTTCATCAGGGTGCTCTTGCCCGCACCGTTTTCACCGATCAGCGCATGGACTTCGCCCGGCCGGACTGCGAAATCCACGCCATCGAGCGCCACGGTTGAGCCGAAATGTTTGTGGATGCCCCGCATTTCCAGGAGCGGTGCACTGCCGTCCATAGGCCTACTCGATCCGGGGTGCCATCTGCGCGCTTGCGGCGCGCTGCCGCATTGCTGCCACCGTCATCGTCCGCAAAGGAAACCACGCGCAAGGCATCTCAGAGACCACCGACAGGGCTGTCAAGGTGCAAGTTGCCGCCAGGGGAGCGCGGACCGGATCAAAAGTGAGTGAACCGGACCGCCGTTTACGCAAGTTTTCCATATCCCATTTTTTGATCTGTGGAATCTGTAAAATCTGTGGTTGGGAATGGATTTCAGTCTGGACTATCTCAAAGCCCAAAAGAGCATTGTCGCTAAGAATCGCCAGTCCACTTCGGATTTAAGCACGCGCGCATATTCGCGGCCCGTCGGGGAGAGCAACACCATGGCAGGACTGTCGGTCGGCACACCCAGTCGCATCGCCACCTTGCGCCCCTCGGCCTCGACCATATTGACCATGCAGCAGACATACGAACAAAGGAAGGGACGCATTTTCCCCATCCGAATCGTCTCTTCATATGTTCGGCATTGTTCCGTGTCGCCCGTTGTGAAATAGAGAAGAAGTGGCCGATGGTGCTTGCGGCAATAGAGAGCACAAGCGTTGGGGTTCGAAAACCATTTCACTTGCGCACTGGGTTCGGGGGGAACAATTCGCACGCGCTCGCGTCGGCGTCGCCTGCCGCGCCGGCCCTCAACAGGCAATTCTTCGCGGACGGGAGGACGCACTATCGCTTCCGCGTCCAGGAGAAGCGAGCTGCGACCTTCGATCAGACTGTCATCGAAGGTCTTTTCCGCTTCGGATGCCAGAGGCAAGGGTTCCTCCATCCCTTCCGGCCCCGAAGGACCGACAGTCTCACTCCCGATCAGCAGTGGGCTTGTTTCTGACACGTCCAGAAAATCCGGGATGGCGGGCTTTTCGGGGAATGGCCCCGGTGTGGCGGAAGACTTTGCGGCAGGCACCGAATCTTTGGGCACGATCACATCGTCCAGCAGTATCATGCCCATCTCTTCCTCCTCGGCGGGGGTCTGTCGGACTGCCGGCGGCGGAACGGGCTCCGGAGGTTTGGGTGGCGGTGGGCCTTCGATTTTTTCTTCTGCTTGGGTCGCCGACGGCGATTTGTCCGAGACCTCTTCATCCAGGAAAATGACCCGCAGTTCATCCTCTTCCGTTTCGGTAGCTATTGGGACTTTTTCTGACGGAGGAACAGGGGGCTGTTTGACCAATGGGGGCAGGTCCGTTTTCTCGTCCAGTGGCGGCGTCCGCCCACCCACCTCGGAAGGCGGAAGGTCCAACGGCTCATCGAGACGAACGACGGCGAGTCCCTCATCTTCGCCTTCGGCTGGTTGCGACGGTTTCGCAGACGGCGAGAGGGCTGGCGAACTTTCGGCTTCTTCGTCCAACGGAACCGTCAGCCCGCCCTCGCTTTCACTGAGAAGAAGAGAGCTGGGGCCAAGAAGGCTGGCAAAGGAGTCGCCTTCCAGTTCTTGCCCATTTGGCGACGGACCCGGCGAAGGGGTCTTCTTTTCGTCGCGAGCGGAAGGGGATTTCTCGTCCTTGGAAACCACCGGCATTTCCCTCCAGTCCACTGTCGCCAATGCTAAACCTAACCCACATTCCAGCGCAACCCCAAAGGCGAGGGAGCAAGATGCCTTCAATACATCCGCTGGGACGGTGACACCACAAGAGCCGCTACTGCATTGGAAACAGGAGTAGCACTGTCCAATAAGCGGTTCTCGGTGTCAATTCGTGCCACTTCGTGGACGTAATTATTCTTGGTTCTCTCTGCGCACTTGGCGTCTTGGCGGTTAGAAACATCTTTAGCTCTGCCGCACCATGCAGCCTGCGATTCGACGGTTCTGCCTGAATTCGCTTGATTTCCAGTCATGTCATGGCAGTCTGGCCCCACACGCGAGCGACTGGCTCAAAGGATGCGTTATTTGGGCATTTCCGAAGCCGTCGTGGCGAAGCAAGGCAATTCATAATTGCCCCCACAAGAGATACGGAACTGAGGAAACACATTCTGCACGGAAAGGGCTCACCCGTGGTGAAGGGCAAAGGGAAGGATCTTCTGCTTGGCGTTGACCTCGGCGGAACCGACGTGAAATATGGCCTGGTTTTATCGAAGGGTGAAATCCTGGAGCAGTCCAAAATCCCCACTCACGGCGAACGCGGTGGCGAAGACACGATCCGGCGAATCGCCGAGGCGCTCAACGACCTGCTCAAGCGCCGTTCACTCAAGCGGTCGGACATCCGAGCGATTGGCTTCGGCTCTCCCGGCCCGCTCAGCACGAGCCGCGGTGTGGTCATTGATACACCTAACCTGGGTTGGGTTAATGTGCCCGTGAAGGCGCTGCTCGAAGGCCACATGGGCCTGCCCGTCGTTCTCCACAACGACGCCAACGCGGCGGCCTACGGCGAATTCTGGCGGGGCGCAGGACGCGGCAGCTCGATCATGGTTCTCTACACGCTGGGAACGGGGGTCGGTGGCGGAATCTGTATGTTCAACGACCTGTTGGTCGGACCGGGAGAAAATGCGGGCGAGCTGGGCCACATGGTGATCAATCCCAAAGGGCCGCAATGCCCGTGCGGCCACTATGGTTGCCTCGAAGCCCATGCGTCGGCCAAGGCGGTGGTGCGCGACGCCCTGGCGGCGCTCGATGCGGGCGAGCGATCGTCACTTCGCAACCTTGAGCGCGACGCGATCACGTCGAAACGGGTGTTCGAAGCGGCCCGCGATGGCGACGCCCTGGCGCGGCGCATCTTCCACGATGTCGGTTGGGCGCTCGGTTTGGCTTGCGGCAACCTGGTCAATGTTCTCAATGCCGAGGTGTTCGTGTTTGGTGGAGCAATGTCGGGCGCGTGGGAAGTGCTTTACGACGCGATTCTGGAAGGCGCGCGCGCAAGCGCAATAGCGATGCCTCTCGACAAGGTTCGATTCGTTCGGGCCGAGCTGGGCGAAAACGCGGGCATCATTGGAGCGGCAGGCCTCGCCCTCAAGGAATTCGGCCACAAGTAGGAATTTTGGATTCTTGATTTTGGATTTTCGATTGGGGAACTCCGAGAAAGACGGAAACATCAAGAGCCTGTGGCGGCGGCTCGATCGCTGATCGCCGACGGCGGACCGCTGAGGGCCATTTGGGGATCAAGGCCAATGAGAACCACACGTCGCCAGCTCGAAAAGCTTCTCACCGACGTTCGCAATGAACGCCTCTCGATCGAGAGTGCGCTCGAAAAGATCGCTCGAATTGGCTATCAGGACCTCGGATTTGCCAAGGTGGACATCCACCGCCACGAGCGGCGGGGAGCGGCCGAGGTTGTCTTGTGTGAGCGGAAAACGCCGGAGCACATCGTTGAGATCATCCGCGCACTCGATCGTGTGGGGCAGAACGTTTTTTGCACACGTGTCCCGCCCGACGTGGCGCGCGCCGTCAAGCGCCGATTTCGCGGCCTCGTGCACAATCCTATCGCACGAACATTGTTTAAGCAAAACGCTCCTATTCCCAAGAAAAAGGGGCTGGTGACTGTCGTCTGCGGCGGAACCTCCGACCTTCCCGTGGCCGAGGAGGCCGCGGTGACGGCCGAGGTCCTGGGCAGTCCCGTTGCCCGCCTCCACGATGTCGGCGTGGCAGGAATCCATCGCCTCCTCAGCCACAGCGAAGCCCTTCGAAAAGCTCGCGTCATCGTGGCCGTGGCAGGTATGGAGGGTGCGCTGCCCAGTGTGGTGGCGGGACTGGTCGAAGCGCCCGTGATCGCCGTTCCAACAAGTGTCGGCTACGGGGCGTCATTTGGCGGGCTGTCGGCGCTGCTGGCCATGCTCAATTCATGCAGTTCGGGCGTTGTGGTCGTGAACATTGATAATGGTTTTGGCGCTGGCTATTTTGCGCATCTTGTGAACCGATAGGAGAACGTATCTGGGATGGGCTTGATAGGGCATCTGGTCGAGCGGGGGAAGGGAGTTCCCGAAAAGCGGAAGAGGAACAGACTGTACGTCGCGCATTGCAGCAAGAGATAAGAAAGAAGGTAAAAGGCGAGAACTGATCGGGGATTGACACTTGGGGCGAAGGTCAGGAGCCAGAGAAGCGCGTTAGCAGCAAAATCGCCTTACACGATAAAGGAGCTGAGGCGAGGGCTGCGCCGAACCCTGCAACCGAGGCCGGTGGAAGGAGACAGCGAGGATGGGACATGTGCACACGGACATTGTGGTGAGGGGAAGCAAGGCGACTGCACTGTTGGAAAATGTTCTGATTGATACGGGCGCTACTTACACAGTTTTGCCCGAGAGCGTGCTCGAGCAGGTTGGTGCCTGGGGGCCCATGCGCGAGATCGAGGTGGCCTTGGGCGATGGGAGAAAAGTCAGAGGGAGACTCTATAGTGTTTTGATTAAAATCGAAGACGTTGAGGCAGCGGCGATAAGCATTGCTTTTGAAGGAGCACAAACAGTGATTGGAGTTGAGACCCTCGAGTCGGCGGGAGTCAAACTCGATCCGACCACTGGGAGACTGGAGTTTACGAGGCCAAAGGGGATGGCCTATTTCTTTTCATACAATTATAAGTAGTTTGTCCTATCTGGGGCTCATCCTGGCAATGGTAGAGCTTTTTGATCACAATGAGATCGTTCGAGGGCGCTATCGTAAAGTCGAAGCGTTGAGGGTCGGCGGGATCGAGCCTTACGCCCATCGCTACGAAGTGATGCACACAAGCGAGCAGGTGGTCGCGGCGTTCGATGGGGGCGAGCTCGGCGAGAGCGCCGAGGTCGCGGTCGCCGGGCGGGTTCTGGCGATCCGGCGGATGGGCAAGGCGGCGTTCTTCCACCTGCTCGATAGCGCCGGTAAAATCCAAATCTACGTGCGACCGGATCAGACCGATGCCGCTGGCTATCAACTGTTTCGTGGTTTTCTCGACATGGGCGACATCGTCGGTGTGCGCGGGCCGGTCTTTCGCACCAAAACCGGCGAGGTGACGATACTGGCCAAGCGCCTCGTCCTTCTGACCAAATCGGTTCGGCCACTTCCCGAAAAATGGCATGGCCTGCGCGACGTCGAAACGCGCTATCGCCAGCGCTATGCTGATCTGATCGTCAACGAAAGCGTTCGCCGGACATTTCTCCAGCGAAGCCGCATGATCTCGGCCATGCGCCAGTTTCTCGATGCCGCGGGCTACGTGGAGGTCGAAACACCGATGCTTCAAACCATTTATGGTGGCGCATCGGCGCGTCCATTCATCACCCACCACAACACTCTGGACGTGGACCTCTATCTTCGGATCGCCCCTGAGCTGTATCACAAGCGCCTTGTCGTGGGTGGGATGGAAAAGGTTTATGAGATCAACCGCAATTTCCGAAACGAAGGCATCTCGACCCAGCACAACCCCGAATTCACGATGCTCGAACTCTACACGGCCTACTGGGACTACCGCGACACGATGGATCTGGCCGAGCGGCTGATCGAGACCGTTTTCCGCGAAGTGGTCGGCTCGACTCGCGTGACATATCAAGGCGTGGAGATCAATGTCGAGCGGCCATGGCGGCGGGCGACGATTCTGGAATTGATCGAAGACAAGATCGGTCGGCGCGTGAATTGGAATGATCCGCCCGCTCACGTGGCGGAATCGCTTGGGATTTCACCCGCCGAGGCCGCCGGAAAATCGTCGGCCCGCATGATCATGGATGTTTTCGAACGACGCGTCGAGGAGAGTTTGGTCGGGCCACTGATTGTCTATGATTTCCCAGCGGAAATCAGCCCTCTGGCCAAACGGAAGGCCGACGAGCCGCTGGTCGCCGAACGTTTCGAAATCTTCACCGCCGGACTTGAAATCGCAAACGCCTACAGTGAACTCAACAACCCGGAGGAACAATACCGCCGGTTTCAGGAACAGGCAGCGTTGCGTGCGGCTGGCGATCTCGAAGCCCAAGTGATGGACGAGGACTATGTCCGGGCGCTCGAATATGGGATGCCGCCGGCCAGCGGCCTGGGGGTCGGCATTGACCGCCTGGCGATGATCCTGACCGACTCGCCTTCGATCCGCGACGTGATTCTCTTCCCTACCCTTCGACCGGAAGTTCATTCGCCGCGCAGCGGTGAGCCAGCCGAAATGAACGAAGAAGAAAGGGCAAACGGCGGCGAAAAAACAACCGCTGAATAAGAACCTATCCGAAAACCTCTTTGCGCGGGATTGCAAGGTGTGGCATGGGCGTCTCGCCCATGTCGTCTCACGGGCAAGATGCCCGTGCCACGTCAGAAGATCATCCGGGTTTTCGGATAGGCTCTAAAGGCGCTTGGGAAACCCGTCATCCCTCGCCGTTCGGTCACCAATTCCACAGCTATCCTTCTTTTCTTGATGCACAAACCTCTCGCTGTCCCTTTGGGTTCAGCGGTGGACCGCCAAACGAGCACAGGACCCATTGGCTACCCCTGTTTTTGCCCAAACCTTCGGTCCCCGGCAATTGTCTATTCAAATGAAGCCCACGCCGAGGGCCTGTATTATTCCGGCCGCAAGTTGGCCATCGGCGGTGGGTTGACAGCAGCGGCGCAGACAATGGACCGGGTTCCAACGCAACCGACCCTGCCGGCGGGGAACCGAATGGATTCCGTTGGTCGCCGCTGCTGCTTTTTTTCTTTCCGAGCTCCCTTTTCTTACTTCCTGCTTCTTCCTTTTCCGGCCTGATCGTACTTCCCCCAGCGACGGCGGTTCTTGAACCAATGAAGCCAATGATACCAAGGGGAGAGATAATAGGCAAAACGTCGCAGGCCGGCATCGGGCATGACCATGACGCGAGGGAGGAAATAGAGTCGCTTCCACGTCGGGCGGTTGTCGCGAATGGTCGAAACGGCGCCCCGATAGCGCGCCCGAATCGTTGCCTGGACAACCTCGCGCGAAAAGCTGCCGAACGGGTAGCTCAACCAACCAACCTTGCCGCCTGTAAATTGTTCGATCAGCCGCTTCGACTCGACAATCTCGCGCTCGCACAGGGCCGGCTCGAGCTCGGTCAAGCGGACGTGCGAAACCGTGTGCGAGCCGAATGCGATTCCAGTGCGCCTCATTTCGGTGATTTCGGATTCATTGAGATAGCGGGTGGCAGCTTCCGGCCAGCCAGGCTTTTCGCGGCTCTGACCGAGCCTGCCCGCAACGAGGAAAACGGTCGCCGGGAAGCCATACCGGTGCAAAACCGGAAAAGCCTGACCATAGTTGTTGGCCGCACCGTCGTCGAACGTGATCGCCACAGACCGCCGGGGCAGTCGCTTGCGGCCAAGCAGATTGTCACGAATCTCGTCGAGCGTGGTCACATGATAACCGCGGTCTCGCAGATAGGCCATTTGAGCCGCGAAACTTTCGGGCGAGACAAACAGGCTTCGGTGCTTGTCCCCGGACGGTGGACAGGCAATGTGATGATATGTCAGGATGGCAGCCAAGTGTTCAGTTATGAGTGCTGAGTTGCGAGTGTTGAGTTATGAAGAATGGCTGCTGCCAGGTTTGATCCTCTACCACCGGTCACTCAACACTCAGTACGCATATTCATAAATACAGCGACGCATGTTGAAAATGCCTCTCGCAAAGACGCGAAGACGCAAAAGAGCGCATCTTCGCGACTTGGCGGCTTTGCGTGAGACAGTCCAACAGACGCATTATACGTGACCGAACTTATGTAATAGAGCACTTGGCACTCAGCATCTCTCATTCATCATTCCTCATTCATCGTTCATAATTCAGAAGAGGGGGATCTCGGGGAACTTCTCATGCAAGAGGGCATCCAACCCCAAGCACCGACCCACTCCGGCGATCAGGAAAACTACGAAACACGCCAAGACCAGGATATTCAGATGGACATAAGGGAAGCCATAATGCCACGTGGCCAATAAGTAATTAACCACAAGAAGGATTCCCAGGAAAGAAGCGACACGAGTCAGCAACCCCAACACCAGCATTGCTCCCAAGACCATCTCGGCCACGGTGATCAGAACGGCGAAGACCCATACGTTCGGCAACACGGCATTTTCGAGAAAGAACCGATACCAGGGGAACATGCGAGCGGGCCGCCTGGTCAAGAATATCCCTCTTTCGCGTTCGGAGATCGGTCGCTCTTCTTCGATCCATACCCTCAGCCGGATTTCCAGGGGATGGCCGGCTTCCCCTTCGCCGGAACCGCCTTTTTCCAAGTAACCCATGCGTACTCTTTCGTTGCCCTGGACGAAAAGCTCGTAGCCCACGAGCACGCGCAGCAAGACCACCACAATCATGGGAACTTGCACCCGCAGCAGCGATCTGAACCACTCCTGCATTGCATCCTCCTTGCTTGGAGTATCCTTCTGAACGAAAATCCGAATTCCGCGCAGACTACAGAAGTATGGTTTGCAACCGGGGCCGACCGGTCAAGCGAAAACACCGACCATTTTGTTGCCCATTGCATTGGCATCCTATCCAACTTCAACGCTTCGATGTGGAGGCAAGTCTCGAGCCCACTTAAGGCTATGGCCCTTCCGATGCAAAACAGACAGGGAAAATGGAGCGAATACGCAAGTCTTCAAAAACTGTCGAGACAGAAAAGAAAAATGCCGGAGGACGGAATCGAACCGCCGACACAAGGATTTTCAGTCCTCTGCTCTACCGACTGAGCTACCCCGGCACGATCTACGGAAAACTAATGTTCGAACGCAGTTGTTTACCCCTCCGAATTTCCAGTCTGGCGTGGCCCAATGATCGTCGCCGACCATGGAACCTAAGTTTGGCGCAGCCGCCCGGTCAAGGGAAAAGACCTATGTGGCGCGCGTTGGCAACCTGCGAAAGAGGCAGTGACAATCTGCCCGACTTTTCTGACCCAAAACCCTTCATTTCGCGGGCCTTTGCACGAAAAAAAAGCGAGAATTTCGGCTTGACAAACTGGGCGGGGGTCGAATAGAAGTTATGTTCGCGTTGCTGAAAGTCCCGCGCGCAGCAATTGGCGTGCGGGTTATTTGTGTCGAGCAACATGCAGAAAGGAAAGCGATGCCCACGGTAAATCAATTGGTCCGACATGGCCGGCGGCCGAAGCCCCGGAAGGCCCATGCGCCCGCTCTGCAAGGCTGCCCGCAGAAGCGCGGTGTCTGTCTTCAGGTCAAGACCACGACACCCAAGAAGCCCAATTCGGCGCTGCGAAAAATCGCCCGCGTTCGATTGACCAATGGCATGGAAGTGACGGCCTATATTCCGGGCGAAGGGCATAATCTTCAGGAGCACTCGATTGTTTTGGTCCGCGGCGGCCGCGTCAAGGACCTGCCGGGTGTTCGGTATCACATTGTGCGCGGCGCGCTGGACGCCCAGGGCGTGCAAAACCGCCGCAAGAGCCGCTCGAAATACGGAACGAAGACGCCCAAGTAACCGAACGGAGGAAGAATCGCTATGCCGCGGCGTCGTCATGCCGAGAGACGGGAAGTCCTGCCCGACCCGCGTTACAACAGCGTGTTGGTGGCGCGTTTTGTCAATTGTGTCTTGCGGCGAGGCAAGAAAAGCCGGGCCGAATACATTGTCTATGGCGCTTTTGATACGGTCGGGCAGCGGATTAAGAACACCGAACCGCTCGAGGTTTTTGTCCGTGCCGTTGAGAACGTCAAACCGGTCTTAGAGGTCAAGTCGCGTCGGGTCGGTGGCGCCAATTACCAGGTGCCGGTCGAAGTCCGGCCCGACCGTCGAACCTCATTGGCTATTCGCTGGTTGATCGAGGCGGCCAAATCTCGCTCGGAAAAGACGATGCGCGATCGGCTGGCTCTGGAACTGCTCGATGCTTACAATAACACGGGCATCGCCGTGAAAAAGCGGGAAGATACCCACAAGATGGCGGAAGCCAACCGGGCTTTCGCCCACTACCGCTGGTAACCCACACAAGGAAACGCCTTTTTGCTCCGGCTGCGAAGACCGACCATGAACCTTCGTTGATTCCAATCGAGGGGTGAGCGCGGGGTGAGAAACGACCCCGCCGCTCTGCCATGGTCGTCGGGCAGTCGGTTTCTATTTTGTCCGAGCCACAAGAGGGCCGCCGTTGATGGCGGGCACTTGGGCGCTTCGGCCGAGGATGTCTTGGAAATGGGAAGACGAATACAACTCAATCACGTGCGCAACATCGGCATCATGGCGCACATAGATGCGGGGAAAACTACAACCACCGAGCGAATCCTCTTTTACACCGGCCGTACTTATAAGATGGGCGAAGTGGACGAAGGTTCGGCGGAAATGGACTGGATGCCCCAGGAGAAAGAACGGGGCATCACCATTACTTCGGCCGCCACGACGTGTCACTGGCACAATCACGTCATCAACATCATTGACACGCCGGGCCACGTGGACTTCACCGCCGAGGTCGAACGCTCGATCCGCGTGCTTGACGGCGCCATCGCGCTCTTTTGCGCCGTTGGCGGCGTCGAGCCTCAGTCGGAAACCGTCTGGCGCCAGGCCGACCGCTACCACGTGCCGCGGCTGGCTTTCGTCAACAAGATGGACCGCGTTGGCGCCGACTTCTTCCGCACCATTGACATGATGAAAGAGCGCCTCCACGCCAAGCCTCTGCCCGTCCAACTTCCCCTTGGGATTGAGGAAGGATTCCGCGGCATTGTGGACTTGGTGACCATGCGCGCTCTGAGCTGGCCGGACGACGACCAAGACCTCGGCAAACACTACTCCTCCGTCGAGATTCCGGCCGAACTTCGAGAAGAGGCCGAACACTGGCGCGAGCTGCTGATCGAAACGCTGGCCGAAAACAGCGACGATTTCGCCGAACGCTACCTCGAGGGCCATGAACTTGCCCCGGACGATCTTCGCCAGGCGATTCGCGAGGTGACCTGTCGGGCAGGGATCACGCCGGTCCTTTGCGGCTCGGCCTTTCGCAATCGCGGCGTTCAGCCCCTTCTCGACGCCATTGTGGCCTATCTACCGTCGCCGTTGGACGTCCCCCCCGTACGCGGTCAGAATCCCAAAACCGGACACGAAGAGACCCGGCCTGCCGATGACAAAGCGCCCCTGGCGGCTCTTGCATTCAAAATCATGAGCGATCCCCACGTCGGCAAACTGACCTACCTGCGCGTATATTCCGGCATCCTCAAAGCCGGTTCCTCGGTGTATAATAGCGCTCGCGGGCGCCACGAACGCGCTCACCGCTTGTTGCTTATGCACGCCAACGACCGCGAGCAAATCGAAGAGGCACGCACGGGCGACATCGTCGCGGCCATCGGGTTGCGCGAAACGGCGACAGGCCAGACGCTGTGCGATGCCAAACACCCGATCGCTCTGGAGCCAATTCACTTCCCCGAACCCGTCATCTCGGTCGCCATCGAGGCCAAAACAACAGCCGATCAGCAGCATCTCGCCGAAGCCATGGCCAGACTGGCCGAAGAAGACCCCACCTTTCGCGTCCGCGTGGACAACGAGACGAATCAGACGATCATCTCGGGCATGGGCGAACTTCACCTCGAAATTCTCGTGGACCGCATCCGTCGGGAATTCGATGTCGAAGCCAATGTGGGCCGGCCCCAGGTCGCCTATCGCGAGACCCTGACGACTTCTGTGGAGATTGAGGGACGTTTCATCCGCCAATCGGGCGGTCGCGGACAGTATGGCCACTGTTGGCTGCGGATCGAACCCCTCCCACCCGGATCGGGTTTCGAATTCAAAAACGAGGTGCGCGGCGGCGACATCCCCCGCGAATACATTCCCCACATCGAAAGGGGCGTTCTCGAAGCCCTCAACTCCGGCCCGCTCGGCGGCTACCCGGTCGTGGATGTCAGCGTCACGGTCTCCGGCGGCTCCTATCACCCGGTTGACTCTTCCGATCTCGCCTTCCAGGTTGCCGGCTCGAAGGCTTTCCGCGAAGGAGCACGGCGTTGTCATCCCCAGTTGCTCGAGCCAATCATGTCGCTCGAGGTCGTGACGCCGCCCGAATACCTCGGCGACATCCTCGGCAATCTCAATCAGCGCCGGGCCGAAATCACCCACATCGAAGGCCGCGCGGGCGTCCAGCGCGTCTCCGCCAGGATTCCCTTGGCCGAGACGTTCGGCTATGCTACCGACCTGCGTTCACTCAGTCAGGGCCGCGCCACTTACACCATGGAATTCTTGCACTACGCCAAAGTCCCTGAAGAACTGGCCGCCGAGGTTCTTGGTATTGACGTCCAGCAACTGCGAAACGCCTGACGCTGTCTCCTGTTTCCTGCGAACAATCGAGCCTGCTCTTTTGGCACTGGACTCTGCCAAAATGGTGCGGTATGGCACAGAGGTGCGATGATAAATCTTCGGGACGCAGGCAAGATGCCTGGGCTGCGGTGGGTGAATCCGCTCATGATGAATCCTCGAATCGGCGGGCTTGACCTGTTAGCCCTGGTTTTGGCGATCTCGGCGGCATTGACGCCGCTTCGGGCGTTTGCTGCCGAGACCCGGCTCAGCGCTGACAAATTGGCGCATCGCCTCCAGATCATGCCACGCGATGGTTCGCTGTCCTACGGGGAAAGCGACATCGAAATGAATGCAACGGGTTTTGCGCTGTCGCTTCGCCGTTGCTATCGCTCGTCCAATACCGCAGAGGGAGTGTTCGGACGGGGGTGGTCGTGCGTGCTCGACCGACGCATCGAGGCCAGCCAACGTTCTCGCGTAACACTTCGCAACGAGTGGGGCGAAACGGTCGTTTTTGCCCCTCGCGGTTCCTCTTTGCTTCATTCCCAGAGCGGTCGCCCTCAATGGTTACTAATCGAAGAAGATGGCATGCTCCTGCGCGATTGGCGCGGACAATTCTGGTCATTCGACAAGGGCGGCGGCCTCCACGGTATCTACAACACGGCCATGGCGGGCGTGGAGATCGAGTATGAGAACGGCCACGTTGCTCGCCTGTGCGACCCTTACGAACGCTCGATCCGCCTCAAGACCGACGGAGACGGTCGGATCATCGAGGCGCGAAGCTCGGCGGGCCACTTTCGCCGCTATGAGTATGCGCAAGGTCGCCTGGTGCGCGTTTTGGACAGTGAGGGCCTCCGCGCCGAATACTCCTACGATAGTCAGAAGCGGCTGACGGCCATTGTCGTTGCGGGAACAGAGCGCGCCGAGATCACCTACGATTCGCAAGGACGCCTGACACGCCTTGGCGGGCCAAGCGTCGCCGAGCGTACGGTTCGTTACCAGCAACGCACGGTTCCTTTTCCCGCGAGTGTGGTCCAGGTCGCCGATGCATTCGGTCATGCGGTACAGTATCGTTTCCGCGAACAGCCGCGCGAATGCCAGATTGCTCTTCCCGGCGGGGCGACCGCGACGATTGACTATGACAAGCGCCAGCTGCCGACACGACTTGACCTGCCCCAGGAACGCCGTATCGAATTGGAATATGATGATTCGGGGAACCTGACGCGCCTGACTTTGCCCGGCGGAGCCGACTATGTATTCGGTTACACCGGCCGAGGCGATCTCAAGCAGTGGACGCGCGCGGATGGGGCAACGTTTCTGTTCGAACGGTCCGAAACAGGCCAACTTCGCCATGTCAGCGGCCCTCGGCCCGAAATCGTCCGGCGTTTTTCCTTCAATTCCCAGGGACGCCTCGACTGGCTGGCCGACGGCATGGGCCGGGCTCTCGTTTTCACAAACAATACGCGAGGCGACCTGTCATTCATCGCAGTTCAAGGTGGCACGCCTTCGTTGCTTCTTGATCACGATGAGTCGGGCTGGCTGAGCCGGATTGCTCCACCTGGCCGTCCGGCTCTTAGCGTGATCTACGGGGCAAGCGGACGACCCGAAGCACTTACCGATTCTTTGGGCTATCGGCTTGCTTTTGTGCGCGACCGTCTGGGACGGCTCGCCGGGATCGAGGACTGCGAAGACCATCGCGAGCATTTCGAGCGCGACTCCTGGGGTCGGCCCAGCCTCTGGCGGCGACCCAACGGCGGCGAAACGCGCCTGGGCTTCGACCGCGAGGGCAACCTGGCCGAAATCCGACCGCCCGAGGGAAACACCTGTCGCCTGGCCTATGACGAACGCAACCTGGCGACCAGCGAGACGTGGCTCGGCTCGCAGCGGCGGCTTCAGTGGGACGAATTCGGCTGCGTTGTCGCCCGCCGCAATGGACGCGACCAAACCATTCGCCTTCTCTATGACCCCATGGGCCGGCCCTCGGATCTTGTCCGCGAGACGCGGGATGTCAGCCGATTCCAATACGCGCGTGACGGCCGGGTCCTTCGCATCACGGGACGCGACGCCGAGTATCGCTTCGGCAACGACACGATGGGGCGTCCGACGCGTGTCGCCGAGAGTCGTGGAAATGTATGGGTCGAGTATGTCTATGACGCCAAAGGTCGTGTGGCCGCACTCGCCCTGTCGGGCGGCCGACGGACCTACGAATATGACGCTCAGGGACGGCTCGCCCGCATGGTGCTCGAAGGCAAAAAGGCGACTGACGTGCAGTATGTCTATGAAAACGACCGGACGCGCCTGCCTGGCCGTGCACTTCTTCCGGGCGGCACGAATATGGCCTACGAGTACGACTCTTATGGACGAATCATCTCCCTGCACGCAACGCTTCGATCGGGCAAAACAGCTCTGGCCGAGCGCTATGGCTACGATGGTCGCGGCAATGTCGTCCACGTCGAATCCACCGGACGACGCGTGGACCTCGAATATGATTCCCAAAACCGTCTGGTCGCTCAGCAACTGAATGGCCACGTCTATGCCCGCCTGCAATATGGTCGCGATGGACGGCTCCTGAAAATCGAAGGCGAAGAGGGCAACCTGGAATTCGTCTATGATGGCGACGGCAAGCCGACCCGTTCGTCGCAAGCACGCTTCGAGTATGATCGCGACGGCAATCGAAGTGGCCAGACGACACTGGACGGAACGACACGCTATCAATTCGACTCGGTGGGGCGGTTGGCGAGCGTCGCATTGCCTTCGGGAGCCACAATCCTTTACACCTATTCGGCCAATGGCTGGCCCATCGGTCGAAGCTTTCGGGGACAAACGGTCGGGTTCTTCTTCCTTGGCAACCTACGGCTGTTTGGGACCCGCCGCACCGACAACACCGCGGGCTGGTTCATTGCCGACCCCCTGTGGGGCTTGCCTCTCGGTCTGCGCGAAGGTCCGAGGACCGATCTGGCCTATCGCGACGCTTTGGGACGGCTGAAAGCGTCTGGCGAGGCGGGTGGCGATTCGCTCAAGACTGCCGCGTGGGGATTGTTTGGTCGGCGTCCTGCGCCAGACAGGATAACTTTTTACGACCCGGTCGGTCTCGACGACCTTGGCTTTGACGGCGAGGCAAACTTGTCTGGAACGGGCGACTTGGCCACAGGGCTTTCGTTGGTGCCGCGCTCGCTGTCCGAGACATTGTCGCCCTATTCAAGCAGTCCGAACCGGGCCAGGGGCACGGGCATCTTGCCCGTGAATCCTCGCGGAGATCACTGCGAGACCGCATTGCTCGGGGAAATCGCCGCCGCTTGTGCCGCCGGCCAATTCGCTCCCGAAGAGGGCACGGTTTTGCGCTATCTTCTTGCTTCCGCCAGTTCACCCGGCTGGCCTGATGTCGGAAGCGACGAAACGTTCGATCGCGTTCTCGACGGAGGGTCATTCCGAACGCCCTCGACGATCGCCCGAGAGATCATCGAGACCGTCCTGCGCGATGGCACTGGCGGATTGCCTGCCTGCGCTTTTGCGCCGCACGTTGGATTGCCGCAATCGTGGTTGGGCCTCGGTTGCTTTCGCACGATCTGCCCAACGCTCAACATTTTGCCGCCAGTGATCCTGGAAAAGGATATGGTCGGAGACACTGTTTGGTCTGACAACCCGTCATTCGTCGGAACCGACAACGAGCTGCACAGTTCCATGGGGCAACTGATCGCCGATGCCGCCGACCGCTGTGAAGTCCGACTGGCTGACGACGGTTGCTTGCGATTGCTGGGGGAGTTGCTGAAACTCTGTTCGTGGACGATGTATATTCCCGACCGCGGCAAGGATGAGAACCTACCCGCGCCGCCTGAACCGACCCAACCGACCGCTGCCTTGGCAGAACGTCTTGCCCGCCGTGATCGCCTACTGAAGAGTCTCGATCAAACGCCGTAGAAGGGAAGTGAGAAGCGAGAAGGAAACGCTTCGTTGGAGCGCTGGTGGCTTGCCGGTGTTTCTGATTTGTTCCTGCTCTCGCACGTGACTCGCTCGGAGGTGCGCGAGGGGTGGGTTGCTGCGCTCTTACAGCAGAGCACCCTCAAATAAGCCTGACCATGTGCATGCGCGCGGGAAGAATTGAATTTCTGCGCAGTCCTCGAAGCCAGAAAAGCCGCTCACCTTCGCGGTCGCGGAATCCGAAATCTAAAATCCTTAATGCGGCTGAACAGTTAGCTCCGTCACCTTGCCGGGCATTGGAAAGCCACCGAAACCCCATCCAAATGCGGGCCGTTCGCTGTATTCGACGTCCACCGTGATCGAACGCCGTCCGCTGCGAGAGGGTCTGCTGTAATCAGATGACGATCGTGAGAGGCCGTTCTTCGGCGCGGACAAGGCCGACGGCGCGACCGGTTCGGCGATTTGCCATTGGCGACTCGTGGCCTCGCGCTGCTGGGCACTCCAAAGTCCTTGTTGAGTCTGACGAGCCGTTGTTTCGGCCTCGCGGAAACGCAACGCGTATTCGTCGCTCACCGGCTCGCCAAACCAGGCGTGGCCGTGGCCGGTTCGAACAATGTCGAGATTGAGAAATGTCCCATCGGCGAGATAAACATAGCCGAGCAACTGGCCAAAATCGTCCATGCGCCGTTGATCGAACTCGATCCGTACACGTTGCCCCTCCGCTTTCCGCTTGGTGTAGAGAAACGATTCGCGACCGAAATACTCGAGGGGGCGATTGGGATCGGTCGTCTCGGGCGTATCCGCCCCCAGCAGCCTCACCTTTTGGCCTGTGTCCAGGCGAAGCAGATCGGCCTGAACAACCGAGAGGACAGTTCCCTCAATGGGCGGATAGGGCGACGCCGACCGGCGCGATTCTTGTAAGGGCGATTCGTGAATCGCCCTGTCGAAATCCGCTCGCCGAACGCCCGAATACCAGCCCGCGGCCACACCCGAAGGCGTCGAGGCCGCCGTTGGCTCGATGTAAAACTCCGCCTTGCCCTCGGAAGACAACCGAAACTGAGTAATCTTCACATCTTTCCAGACGGCGCCAGTTTCCAACGCAACCATGTCGCTCCAGCCGCAAAACGGCACCCATGCGAACACGACCAAGACAACAGCTGTTTTTCTCATTTCCTTCACCCTCCAAACCATCCGACCCTACCCAGCAAACGCGACGTACTGCCCCCGGGGTTATCCCTTGATTGAGTGGTGAGCCCATTTGCCCACGAGCCAATATTCCGCCCATTCGCCATTGTATGCCTTGATGGCTATCAACACTGCATAAACAAGCGATCCGATCGCAATCACGGGAAGCAGGACAAACCCTACACATACAAACAACAACGGAATGCACAGGACACAAACCACCAAAACGGCAATATTATAGTAGAGCGACTGGAGGGCGTGAAAAGCCACAAAATTGGATTCGTCCCGCTTAACAAGATAGATGATCAGCGACATGATGATGCCCCCAACGAAAGGGACGACATAGCCCGCAAACGGGCTGAGTAAAACCACCAGAGCCCACGTGCGCTCCTCTTTGCTTGGCGCCGGAGCGCCCGGTCCAAGGTCATTTCCTACGGCCATCTTTGGTGCTCCTTTCCCCCGCGGACGTCGCCAGCGGGACGAAAATCAGGCGGCCATTGTCTTTCTGCCCGTCGCCGTTTGTTCGCGTCAGATAAAGGCGATCCGAAGCCTGAAAGCCGAACAGTCACTTTTACCTTTTTACTTCTAAACTTTTGCCTTGTTTTTCGCCTTCCTTCAGTTGACGCCGACCCAAAGAATGATCCATCTTTATTTCAGCAGGGCGCGGAGAGCAAGAGCGAATGTGGTTTCGCAGAACAATTTTGCACGCTTGGTTGATGGCATTTGCCGCGACCGTCGTGGGTGCTGTTGCCATTCCAGGCCAGTCGGGCGACAAGACCCGCAGGTACGATGCCAGGGAGATCGCGGCGCTTCTCGACATGACGGCCATGCGCGACGCCGAAGTCACAACCTATCTCGATAGTGGCTATCTTTTCTCGCTCGAAGACCTCAACGACCTTCTCGGCTTCCAGACCAATTACTATTTCGACGATATCATGTATGGTGGCGGAGCGCTGGCCATCAGTACCCGCACGGGACGATTTCTCCCGCAACGACTTGACGTTCGCTGGCCGCCACACACGTGGCTCGGTCCCTACGTCACCTATCAGCAAGGCCATTTCTCAATTGATGGTGCGGGCTATGATCCCGGAACGCCGCTCGATCCCTGGGGCAACCCTTATTACCTTTTCACGCCCCTGGGCCTTGTCAGACCAACATTGGGCGTAATGACACTTGAACTGTATGGCGATATGTTCGACCGCTATGCGATGGTCTGTCTTGGGCGCGATGGCGTCATGAGCGAGGACGACCTCATCCTGCTTTTCGAAGGCTCGACTTTCGGCCCACCCACCGTGACAACGATTTCGAGTCTTGTTCCGGCGGCGGCCGGACCGGGCCAGCGAGTGACGGTTCGCGGTTACAACCTCGGTGCCACGCAAGGCACCAGCCGACTCGAGCTGGCTGGCGGAGCGGTGACGCCGCTTTCCTGGAGCGACAGGGCGGTCATTTTCGAGGTCCCGCCGGGTTCCACCGGCGGCAAGGTTGTGATCGTCCGGGACACCCAGCGAAGCAATCCCTTCCTGCTGCACGTTCTCGTCAGCGCACGCCATTGGTTGCTCTATCCATAGGGCAGCCGCAAGAGGAAATCTTCCTTCATCCACTGAGGCCACGAAGCGACGAGAATGCCTTTGTTTCGTGCCCCTTGGTGTCTTTTCGTGGATTAGGAATTATGTTTTGCCTTTTTCCTTCTTCCGGAATCGTCTCGAAGCGCTTGCGGATTGTCTCGACCTGGTCCTTGCGCACAAGGAAAGAGCAATCTCTGTTATACCAAAACCACTCCGATGGAATTGCCGAAACGACTTGTTCAAACGGCGCGTAGTTTTCGTCAAGATAGGGACGCAGAAACGCTGCACGGCGGCTGACCAACTCCATTCCGAGCCTCTCTCTCTCTCCTCCTTCCAACAGGCCGAGGAGGATCAACGTCGGCCGGCGCGTTTTCAGATCGTCCAGCATTCGCTGCTGAATTTCTAGCGAAATGTGCTTTTGAAACTTGCCCTTGAAAAGCGGCGCATTGTGGAAATAGCGCGCACCCGCATATCGTTTCGCTGCGAAGTAGCAATCGTTGGGTTGAACCCCGAGCAAGAGGATTCGCTCGTCCGGTGTGGTTAGTTGAGCAAGAGCTTTGCCTAGCGATTTCTCGACTGCTAGATCGCCACCGGGTGCCTGGTTCCGTCGAATGACAGACCGGTATTGCTCGAAATAGATACGAACGCCGCCCACCGTCAGCCATGCGGTCACAATGATAACCGCCAGCGCGATCACCCAGCCCGCAGCAAGTTTCGCCCCGCTCGGCTTGTGCCATTCCGTATCCGTTGGAGGGGCGCAGCCCGCCTTGAGGCGGGCTGCACCCCCGGATGTCGTCACGTCCTGATTCTTGGAGGGCGCAGCATGCTGCGCCCCTACGACCTCGCGGATTGCTTCGGCTGCAAACCCCAGAAGCAAACACGACGACACAGCAGCTTGAACGTAATAATGGTGATAATACTCACCGCTAATCGAGACGGGCAGGAATTCGCAAACGAACGCCAGAGTCAATAACCCCAGAACACACCGACCCGGGCGCGGCGACCACGGGGCCAACACCAGCGCCAACACAGGTGCGGCCAGCATCGGGCCAGTATCGCGCAGCACGCGCCAGTGCTCGTGCAGACTTTCGCCGAATGTCATCGGCGATTCGCCTCCTGCGCCGATATAGAAAAGGTTGAACAGGTAGCTTGCCTCGAAATACTCCCGCCAGATGCCTTTGAAACTGAAATAAGATGACCAAAAGGCCTCGGGCACAGCAAAACCCAGAACACCGAGCACCACAGCCATAATCGCGTTTTTCACATCCATGCCGGCTTGGCGACTCCGCCACACCGCCGCTACACACACGAACAGGAGCGACAGGCCGTAGGTCTGTCGGAATTGTGCGGCAATACCTAGAAATAAACCTGCCCAGAAAATGTCGCGTTGCACATTGCGCGACGACCGAAACACCATCAGGTAGCTCAGCACCACGAAGATCAAAGATGATTCCTCGGTCAGCCCCCCCGTTCGGATTGTCACTCGCTCACTGACGAAAAGGCAGAGAAAAATCAGTGCGACCAACGTCGCCACACGCGACAGACACAGCCGTCGGCAAACTCCCGCGAAAAATGTCGCGGCCAATGCCAGCCACAACAGTTCGTTTACGAGAACCGCGATGCGTGAAAAGGGAAACAGCCAAAGCGGCAACGAATGGAAAAAGAAGATATTCGGCGGTTTGTGATCCCAAAAATCACGATAGGGCGTTTGGCCCGCCGCCCAAGCTTGTCCCCCGTAAAGGAACACGGCCTCGTCATGGGCAATCGCCGTGAGAAGGGTATGGCTGCGAAGGCCGGCCAAAATAGAAAGCAGGAAGGACCAGAGAAGAAACCAGCGCACGGCCCTGGATAGTCCTTTTCGCCCGGCAGGGCTACCATCCGAAACGCTGGACAGTCGCGATGAATTGTCCACGTGCGCCTGTTCGGCTCCACGTATCTTGCCATTTGCCTTGTCGGACTCGCAGGGGATGCCGCTCACGTTGTCTGCCATTGTCATTCTCTTTCCGCTTTGCGATGTAGCGGGAAAGCTGTTACACTGTTGTTCAAGAAAACGCAAGTCTTTGAGAAAGCCTTGATTCCTTGCCAGCACGATAGCATCATACCAAACAGCTCTTGGTGCCTTGGCGTGTTAGTGGTTATTCATTCTTTGGATTCTCATCGCCAAAGACGTCGGAATTGCCAAGAATTTCTTCAACGACCCGCAGGAGAAACGATTCATGGACATTCTGGCGATCGGGGCACATCCGGACGATTGTGAACTCTTCATGGGAGGTACGCTGGCAACGCTATGTGATCTCGGATATAAAGTCGCAGTCGCCGACCTGTCGTGGGGCGAATGCAGCAGCCGTGGGACGCCAGAGGTCCGGCAGCGCGAAGCCGAACAAGCTGCGAAAATCCTCGGTCTTGCAAAACGTTTTTCGCTTGACCTCGGCGACACACAAATCGGTCTTGACGCGGACCATCGCGTCAAGGTGATCAACTTGATACGCGCCGAACGCCCTTTCCTGGTTTTCACGCACGGACCAGAGGAACGCCATCCTGATCACGACCGAACCAACCGACTCGTCCGCGAGGCCTGTTTCTTCTCGTATGTGGGTGGGTTAGATACCGGCCAGGAGCGATTCCGCCCAGCCGCGCTGATCGAATTCGTCGGCCACTGGACTGCCGATCTTCCCAAGCCCTCGTTCATCGTTCCGGTCGGTGAAACCTTCAGCCGGAAGATGGAGGCCCTCCGGGCGTATGCATCCCAATTTCACGGTCCGGGAGTCGCCGGACCCGACACTTGGATCAGCTCGAAGAGCTTTCTCGATAGCGTTGAGTTGCAAGCGCGTTTTTGGGGGTCGCTGATTGGGGAAAACTTTGGCGAAGCCTTCTTCTATCGCGGTTTCCTTGCTTTAACTGATCCCGTGGCGTTTTTTCGAGGAACGAGTTTCAAGGAAAGGTAAGCAGCCAACGGACAAGGCGAGCTTGGAGTTTTCCACAGACCGGTCGAACATTATCCACAGAATTGGTGGCTTTTCCCACTGATGCGCACCACAGTTTCAAAGGGGTCTTACGCTTAGACAGGCGCGCGGTTGAGCCAGTTTTGATCCTGCTTGCCACCGGTGGGCATGTGGAAAGGGCTGTGGAAAACTTTGCGAGAATACCATGAGAATCGCTATCGTTTGCTATCCCACATATGGCGGAAGCGGTGTCGTGGCAACCGAGCTTGGTCGCTGGCTTGCCCATCGTGGTCACGACATCCATTTCATTTCCTATGCCATGCCGTTTCGTCTTGCGGCGCTTTCTCAGGAAAACATCCACTATCATAGGGTCAATCTGCTCGACTATCCTGTTTTCCCCCATCCCTCCTACACACTGTCCCTTGCCGTCAAGATTGCGAACTTGACACAAGAGATTGACCTTGACGTCGTCAATGTCCATTATGCCATCCCCCATGCTGTCAGCGCCTATCTGGCCCGCCAAATGTTGACACCCCGACGCATCCCTATCGTGACCACTCTCCATGGAACCGACATTACATTGGTCGGAACCGACTCGTCGCTCCATTCCGTTGTCCGTTTCGTCATCGAGCAAAGCGATGGTGTGACAGCGGTCTCACAGTGGCTTCGCGACCAAACCGTAAAGCAATTCGACATCCGCAAGCCAATCAACGTGGTGCCGAACTTCGTGGACACCGAACTCTACAGATGCCGACACTCGGAATGTCCGATGAAGCGTTTTGTTGCCGAGGGCGAAAAGGTCGTCTTGCACATTTCCAACTTCCGGCCGGTCAAGCGAGTGACCGACATTGTTCGTGCGTTTGCACTGATCCGCGGCAGAATTCGCGCCCGGCTGCTCCTGGTCGGCGAAGGGCCCGACCGCCAACAGGCCGAAGATCTTGCCCGCCAACTGGGAATCCTCGACTCGACCGCTTTTCTGGGGCAACGCACCTCGACCGAATGTTTCTATTCCATCGCCGATCTTTTCCTCCTGGCCAGCAAGAACGAGGCTTTTGGCCTGGCGGCTCTGGAAGCCATGAGCTGCGGGGTTCCGGTTGTTGGCTATGCCGGTGGGGGCTTGAACGAAGTCGTCCGCGGCGAAGAGACCGGCTACCTCGTCCCATTTGGCGAGATCGAGACACTGGCCAGGCGCGCCGCTGAACTGCTCGAAGATTCCGAGCGGGCACAAGCGTTCGGGTCGCGGGCGCGACAGATCGTTCTGGAGAATTATACGCCGGACCGAGTCGTACCGCTATATGAGAAGGTTTACCGCGAAGCGATCGGGTCGGCTTGAGTGGTAGGATCAAATTGGTCACTTACCGTCATAGTATCTCCAATCCTGACCTGAAGCGCGCGGCGATTGTATTCGCACTTCTTGGCGTGGCCGTTGCACTGCGTCTCTATGGGATCGCAGTCGAGCCACTGTGGCATGATGAGGCCATTTCGGTCAGTCGTAGCGAGAGAAGCATCGCTGAAGTGATGAAACGCAATGTCCAGGATGTGCGTCCACCGCTCTATTATATCGGTTTACGCATTTGGAGAAGTGTGTTGGACGATTCTGCCGCCCACCTGCGGTCCTATAGTACTGCGTGGAGCCTCGTCGGGCTGCTGGCGCTATTCTTGCTGGCACGCGATATCGGCGGCTGGCGTGCGGCAGTCATCGCATTGACGCTGGCCGTGGTTAACCCTCTGGACATCTATTTCGCGCAGGAAACCCGCAACTACTCGCAAACGGCTGCCCTGTGCACCCTCGGTTCGTGGTGCCTGTGGCGATGGATGATTGTTGTCTCCACCTCTCCCCGAGGACCAGGCTGGTGGAGATGGGCGATCGGCTACACGCTGTGCGCGACCGCCGCACTCTATACACATTTCGTCAGTGTATTGGTTTTGGTGGCACAAGGCATTTTCGCTTTGGTGTGGTTTGGTTGGCACCGATATTGGGCAGGCATTGCGGGTTATGCGCTATCTACGGTCCTGGTAACACTCGGATTTCTGCCGTGGTTCTTTCTGGTCAAGCAAGCGACAGGCAGCGCTTCGCTTCAGTGGCCTGAGTGGATCCCGGTTCCGGCGATAAGCAGTTACTTCTCGTTCTTGGGGCGCGAGTTCTTCTGGGGCCAGGTTCGGACGGTGCATGAGCATTGGTGGATTCCCACCATGATTCTTCCCGTGCTTGTTTTGTGCATCTGTTTGCGGCGCGTGTACCCAAACAGATCGAGCGTCCCTTGCCCCCCGGAACAGTGGCGACAGGTTAGAATCCTCTATCCAGGCTGGCTTCTCGCCGGCCCTGTGCTTTTGATCGCTGTCGTTGTTTATTTTCATCACCCGATCTACTTCCGACCACGCTTTTCGATGTTCCTACTCTCCCCATTTCTCGTTCTGGCTGGGATAGCCTGCAACTCGATGCGCACTCGCGCGGCAACTTGGTTGGGAACAGCGACGATAGGCGTTGTCATGCTGACCGGAACCTGTATGCAGCACCATACCTACCAGAAGGTATACTGGAAGAGTTTCGTGAAGCTATGGGAAGAGGAAGGCCCGCCAGCTTCTATAATCTTCTTTCCGCGGCAGCTTGAAGCCGATGCTCGCTATTACTTAAAACAGCCGTTGTCTTCGGCCGACAAACGCGAGATAGAGAGCCTTCTTCCTCGCCTCAAGGGCGCGAGACTCTGGGTATGTTCAGTGACCGGATATGGCTACGACAGCTGGGATGGCGAATTTGACTACTACCAGTGGCTTATCCGTTTGGGAAGTGTGCGCCCTATTGCTATACCGACTGGTTTCTATCTGCAAGTTGTCACGGTCGGAGAACCTTTGATTCACGACGCTATGGGTGGTCGGCTTGATAAATGGTATGGACCGCTTGACATCGCAGGGAGAATCGAGGGCTTTGACCACTCGTCCCAGTTTCATGTTCTGGAGTACGACGGGCCCCAAAAGACTCCTTTTCGATGGTCATTGCCAAAGGCTTGGTTTTCCCTTGGTGATAGGGATAACATCAGCACCGTCATCTTGAACGTTGCGTTGCCGCCGCCGGTGCCCTCCGGTTACAGGCCAGAGTTGGAAATCTATGCCAGGCGGGGCGAGACTCTCTCCGGCCTTTTCGACTCCTCTCCTGTTGCCGGCATTCGCGACTATCGCCCGGACGCGTTCGAAATCGAATTCGCTGCACCACGAGGTCCGGGGAGACTATGGATCGGTTGGACAATCGGTGGTGTCAACCTGTCGCGTGCCGGCATATCGGGCGATGAGCGCGATCTTGGATTGAGAATCAATTGGGTGGCTTTGGTAAACCACCGAAACTAGGAGTACCCTGTCCGTGGCCGACAAGAAAACTGCACGCGATCCGTTGGTTCAAAAGGTCGAGGCGACCGTGCGACGCCACAACTTGCTGCCGCGCGGCAAGACCTTGGCCATTGCTGTCTCGGGGGGACCTGATTCGGTGGTGCTGCTTGCCGCGTTGGCCGAGATAGCGCCTCGATGGGGCTGTCGCCTGGCGGTTCTTCATGTCAATCATGGTCTTCGAGGACGCGAAAGCGGTGAAGATGCCCATTTCGTCCGCCGGTTGGCCGCACGATATGAATTTGCTTATCATGCGGCGAAGCTCGACCTCGGCAAGACGCTCAAATCTCGCCAGATCGTGAGTGAAGGATTGCTTCGCGAAAAGCGATATGAGGCAATTGAGCGGCTAGCTCACGAGGGGGGCGCCGCAGTCGTGGCACTCGGTCACCACCGCGACGATCTGGCCGAAACCATTCTGATGCATCTCCTTCGCGGGTCAGGACCGGCAGGGCTGGGTGGGTTCAGGCCAAAATCGCATCGTGGCGACGTGATTTATATCCGGCCGCTTTATGACTGCACTCGAACGGAGGTTTTGGAGTTTTGCGAGCGTCGGGGGCTGAGATGGCGCGAGGACCGAACCAATCGCGACAAGCGATGGCTTCGCAATCGCATCCGCCACGAGCTTCTCCCGATGTTGGAGAAGACCTATAATCCACGCCTGCGCGATCTTCTGGCGGACAATGCCCGTTGGTTCCAGGAAGATGAGACGTTTTTCGAGGCCCGGGCGCGAGAAGTTCTTGGACTGACACGACGGAAAGGCCGACCGCCCAAGTCGCTTTCGCTAGCCATAGTCCGCGCGGCGGCCCCGCCAGTTCTGGCACGTCTTTTTCGCATCTGGATCATGACGGCGACCGGACTATCGTTGCCGCCGACGGCGAAGCAGATCGAGGATCTAATCGCGTTGATCCAGCGCCCGACAAGTCGGGGCGAGGTTCGCTGTGCGGGCGGTGTGACTTTTTTCGTCCAGAGCGATGTACTTACTTGGAAGCCGACTATGCCCAACAAATCTCTGGCGCAAAGCGAAGAGGATCATCTTCCATGTTATCGCCCCGGCCAAACCCACATGCCGCTTTTCCGTGCAGCGCCAGCGGGAGAGCAGCTACCGCCAGCCGGAATGCACAAGATCGTCTCCGCCGACAGGCGAACCATTCTGCAAATCGGGGTGCGGCGCTACAATCGCCATCGCCAGCCACGCTTGTTCGAGAGGGCATTTCGCCATGCTTGCTCCGAAACACACGCAACAGCCCTGGAACAGTGTTTTGATGCCGACCAGATCGAAGGTCCTCTGGTCTTACGCAATCGCCGCTCGGGCGATCGCTTCCATCCGCTCGGCGCAGCTGGTTCGAGGAGACTCAAAGAATTCCTGATTGATGCCAAAGTTCCGGCGGGGTTGCGCTCGCGCCTGCTCTTGCTTTGCGATGACGAGAAAATCCTCTGGGCCGTGGGCCTTCGGACCGCCGATCCCGTCCGCCTGACCGACAGCACCGAGAATATCCTCCGCGTTCACATCAGAGTTCACAACCGTCCGCGCAAAGATCAAGAAGCCACCTAAATCTCCACAAGGTTTAGAAAGTTCCTACCGACGCCATGATGGTAAGAGAACCGCCGCAACGGGGCGCGCTACCAGTTACTTTTCGAGGCCGGCAGTGATCTCGCGTAGAAACTTCACATCGTCCATCAGGACTTTCTTCTTGCCTGCCTCGTCGTGGTGGCCGAGGCTGTCATCCTCGATCGTGACCACTCCCCGATAGCCCGCCTTCGCATAGGTTTGGAGAATACGCCGGAAATCAATATCGCCCTCGCGGATGGAGGTGGCATATTTGCCATATTCCCAACCCGGCTCGCGCTGAACGTTCTTTTTGTCGTCGGGGTAGCGCTCGTTCTTGGCGTGAACATAGCGGACATACGGCGCAAACGCCTCGGCCAGACCATAGACCTTGTCGAGCGGGTGGCCATACCAATACATGTTGGTGATGTCGTGGGCGAGACCGACGCGATTGGGTGGCAGCGACTTGAGGATCGGCTCGAGGACCTCGCGGCGGTTGTTGAACCTCTGGAGGTTTTCCATCGCAAACTGGACGCCCGTTTGTTCGGCAATCGGCACCAACGCACCGAGGAACTTCTTGCTGCGCTCGATGTATTCCTCGTCCTTCATGCCCGCCGCACCAGGCAGGGGAACCATAACGACTGGAACACCAAGATCGCGTGCGGCTTCGGCCACCTGGCCCAACCACTTGATCCCCTCCTCGTCCGAGGGGTTCTTTCCGTAACTGTAGCCGGCACAAAAGGCACAGATCGTTTTCTTCTTCTCGGCCAGCTTGGCTTTGAGCTCTTTTCGCTCTTCGGGTGTGCCCAAGCTATAAGGTGCGGCCGAATCCTCAAACAGCTGTGTGCATTTCATCTTGCCATTGACGTTCACCTCGATCTGCGAGACGCCGATCGCATCGGCTGCTGACCAGACGTCCGGCGCGCCGACCCCCCTGAGATGGGTATCGCGACAGCCGACGTCCCATTTGGTTTCTGCCGCATCTGCGACGAAGGCGGCCGTCGCTAACACCCAGAAAACCGCCGCCAGCCCTAGTCTTTGTTTTCCGCTCATTTTCCATCTCCTTTCAAATGATTGGGCAACACCGCAAGTTCTTTCGTAGCTTAGGGCCTTGTGCCCGTTTGTTCGATTAGCCCAAAACACGCCCACAAGGGGCTAAACCGCCTGTTCTCTTCTCAATACGCACCGGTGCCGCGCAACACAGCGGGAATTGTTTTCAGCAAAATGCGAATGTCCATGAGAATATTGCGATGCTCGACATACTCCGTGTCGAGGCGAATGCGCTCTTCGAGAGGGAGATCACTGCGACCGCCGATTTGCCAGAGACCGGTAAGACCCGGTTTGACGCGGATCAGAACGTCGCGCCAGTGGCTGTAGTTCTCGACTTCGGCAGGTGTGACCATTCGCGGGCCAACAAGGCTCATCTGTCCCAGCAAGACATTGAACAGTTGCGGCAATTCGTTCAGGCTATACTTGCGCAACCGCCGTCCCACCCGCGTGAGCCGCGGATCATCAGGGATTTTGTGGCCCCTACTTTGTTCCATAGCCCATTCGGGGTGTTGGGCGAGAATCGCGTCGGCCTCGGCGACCATCGTTCGGAATTTGAATGCGTCAAACGTGCGTCCTCCGCGCCCCAAAACCCTCCGCCGATAGAAAACCGGCCCAGACGAATCGAGCTTAATCGCCAGCCCAATGATTGCGAACAACGGCGCAGCAAGAAGCAACGCTGCGACGGCCACAATGTAATCTATGGCGTTTTTCAGCACGTCATTGAGCATTGCCACCATCTCGTCGTGCGACAATGTTTCGATAGAATGCCGCGAGATCATCCACAATCACGCGCCAGTCGTGATGCTTGCGAACATAGTCGAGAGCGCGGCGAGCGATCAAGGCCCGAAGCGCGCCATCGGTCAAGAGCCGGACGATCGCGCGTTCAAATGTCCCGGGATCGTCGCCGATCAGCAAATCGCGCCCCGGTTCGGCGGTCATGCCCGAAACCGCCTCGCTCGTCGCCACAACGGGTATGCCCATCGCCATGGGCTCGAGGATTTTGTTCTGCGTGCCCACAGCGAAACGCATCGGACAGACAACGACGCAGGCTCGCCGCAAATAGGGACGTACATCGTGGACACGGCCGGTCACAACCACGTTGCCCGACGCGGCGGCGCGTACGGCGCGCGGTGGCGACGGCCCGACCGCTAAAAGCCGCGCCCGTGGATGCGAAGAGAAAACGCGCGGAAAAATCTCTCGGAGAAAATAGCCGATCGCCTCAGCATTAGCCACATAGGAAAGCCGCCCGTAGAAAATGATCGTGTCAGGTTCGGGTATGACATCCGATGGCCGATAGTACTCAAGGTCCACGCCGTTTGGGACCACTCGAACATTCGGCGCGCGCAATGCCCGGCGGTCGAGCTCAGTGCTGGTCAGAACACAATCGAAGCGGCGACAGAGGCGCGGTTCATAGCGACGCACCTTGGGCAACTCTTCGAGACTGACGAGACGATCGAACGGACTTCGTGCGCCACGAAGAATCTTCTCCTGAAGCCGGGCAATTGAATCTATCGTGTCGAACGAGCGCACGACCTCGCGCAGGCCAACCGCAAAATGGGCCGCCATCATGTGCTCGACGTGAACGAGGTTGTAACGGTTCGCTGCTAACCGTCGGACGATGGCGCGCTTCATGGCAGGATTGAAGAAGTACGCCGCTCGAAGAGGCGTAGGTCTCGCCAAATGGAGAAGACAGTTCAACAGCACACGGCGGCGACTCAGAGGAACCGCTTCGACGTGGTCGCAATAGGAACGCATTTGTTCGACGGCTTCGCGCTCCCATGGCGAGCGCACCTGGGCGATCAGGGAGACGGGGAAGTGGCGCGCAAGCCCGCGCAAAATGTTGTATGCGCGCGGTCGTTCGGTCGAGGGCGCGTAGGAAGTAAGAAAGAGAAGATGGAGATCGCTTGCCATTGGCTCGATCGCCGAATTCCCTGTCACAGGCAGAAATTCATTTTAACCACCAAAGCACAAAGACACCAAGGACAAAACTTCGCGGGGTGGTGGTGAGAACCGTTTTTCATCAGTCCATGTATCCGAGAGCACGCAGCCTTTCGGCAATCTCGGCCTGCTCCCGCGCAGAAAGCCCCTGGCTGGTCGGCTTGGCTTGTGGCAAATCGGCCTCGACCGATTCAACGGGATGCTCGGCCACGTAAGTGGGATCGAACAGTTCGGTCAAAACGCGACCATCCATGGAGGTTGGATGCGGCAATCCCAGCGCATAGAGAATGGTTGGCGCAAGGTCGGCCAATGTCGCTCCCTCGATCTTTGCACCATGCCGCAGAGCCGCACCGGCGGCAATCAGAATGCCGTCCATGCGGTGTTGGCCGCTGAGCTTGCGTAGCTGGCGCACAGGAACGGCCCCCAGCCAATGGCCCCAAAGCGCCGGTCCTCCTGCATATCCCGGTCGGAACTCAACAACAATGTCGGGCAGGCGTTCGAGATGGGCGCCCGCGAAAACCTCTTCGCGGCGAAAGACGCGCTCAACGATCGCCTCACCGTCCCGGGGATCACATAGCTTCCGAAGATCGGCCAGGATGCAGTCGCGAAGTGGCTCATAGTCGCGCAACGCGACGCATCCCTGGGGCTGGCGACCGGCAAGGTTGATGGCGATTCCCTCGAACGGTGGATAGAGAGGGAAACGATAGGCGCGCGTTTGCGCCCAATTGACGGAACGAAGACCGAACATGGCTGCCGCGTCAAAGGCCGTGACCTGCCGCCGGAGAGACGGCGGCAACAGGCGAAACAACTGCTCTTTCGACGCGACGTGATCTTTGAGCCAACGGTAACTCGCGGCCAAAGCACGTCGGGCCGGACCGGGCGGTCTGGCCACAAGCAGATTCTGGTGGCGCAACCAAGCATTCAGATGAACGGCGCGGTCGGCGGCACCTCCTGCGCCATGGTCGGACAAGACAAAGAGGGTCGTGTTGGGCGAGACAGCCTCCAGCAATTCGGCAATAGCGCGGTCGCTTGCCCGATAGGTATCCAGAATCGTCGAGCCATATTGGTTGGCCTCGGCAGGATCGTGAAGGGGTGATCGAGGATCGTGGTGTCGCCAGAAATCGTGCTGGGCGCGGTCAATCGAACCAAGGACGACGACGAAGAGATCAAATGTTTCAAGGCGCAGAAGTTCGGCGGCAACATGACCACGGTCGCGGGCAAGCCGGATTAGCTCGGACGCCACCCGGTCGGGTCTGGCCGAGTTGAAAAACGCGGAATTCTCCGTCAAACCGGGCAATGCCGCCGCGACCGATTCCGGATGGCCGAAAGATCGCGCAGAATCGGGCGTGGGATAGCCCGACACGAGAACCCCATTGACGGGCCAGGGCGGATAGGTGATCGGAACCCACAGAGCGCCGATGCGCAGCCCTCGCCCGCCCGCGCAGTCCCAGAAAGTCTTTCCCGCAATCCGTTCGGACGAGACGATGTCGGGTTCGTGATATTCATACCGACGGGCATCAAGGTTGCGAAAACCCAGAACGCCATGATTCGCCGGATTCTGGCCGGTCATAAATGTGGACCACGCGGTGGGCGAAACGGGCGGAATCGTGGAAAGAAGCGGCCCGAAAGAGCCGCGTTCGACCAGACTTCGCAGCGCCGGCAGGTCGCGCGAGTCGGTCCAGCGCCGAACCAAATCAGGCGACGCCCCATCCAACCCAATAACTAGAACCCGCGGATGTGAACCAGTCATTCCGACGCACCTCTGGTGGCACGGGCATCCTGCCCGTGATTCTTATCAGACAAGATGCCTGACCCACCCTTTTGGCCGGGGGCGAAAAGTCGCTCATAGACAGCATCCACTTCGCCATAACGCTGCCGCCAATCGTAGCGCGTTTCAATCAAGCGACGGGCATTCTGCGCCAGACGCCGACGCGCGTCCACATCACAAAGCAAGAGCACAACCGTTCGCGCGAACTCGCCAGCACTGTCGGCCAACAGGACGTTTTCTCCATCTGTGACGTGGATTCCTTCCGCCCCCAACCTTGTCGAAACAACCGGAATGCCACGCGCCATGGCGTCGAGAATCTTGACCCTCATACCACTGCCCGCACGAAGCGGCACCACCGCCGCCGCACATGTCTCCAGGTGCGGCGTCAAATCTTCCACGTAACCAGTGACCCGCACATGATGGTCCGCCGTTGCTGCACGAAGGATGGCGCGATCGGGGCGCGGTCCGACAATGCACAGCCGAGCCTCGGGCACCTCGTGGCGAATGCGAGGAAAAATCTCGCGCAAAAACCAGAGAACACCGTCCACATTGGGCGGGTAGAACATCGCGCCGACGCAAAGAAGTCCGAGCGATTTCTCATTGTGCGCAATCATCGGTATTTCGGAGGGATCAACGCAAATGGGAATTGCCGTCACCGGTCGCGGCTCCTCGATCATTTCCCTCAATCGGCGCGCATCGTTTTCGGTGACCGCAAGGATTTCATCGAAATCTCGACAGACATCGCGTTCATATCGCGCCATCGTCCGGGCCTCGCGGAGCAAAAGGTGCTTTCGCCAGCGCGAAGCCGTCAGCCGCGCCACGCCCGCGATCACCTCGCAGTAAACATTATGCAGATCAATCAGACGCGGCGTGGCTGCGATTCCTGCCACGTGTTGCGCCATCTTGATCTGATCAACATGGACAGCGTCATATTTCGACTGGCCGATCAGATGGCGAATACGATCGCGAAACGCAGCGGAACGATCGCGGACGATCAGTGCGGGTTGTCTCGCCGCCATACTGACCAGCAACGATGTCGCATCGCGAAAGAAAGAGCGGCGAATGGGAACCGTGTGGATCGCTTCGCAAAACTGGGCGAGATGAGAAACGGCGCTTGCCGGATCGGTCGGGCGCACAAGCGAGGCCAGCGTCACGCGGTGGTGCGCTCCGAGATGGCGAAGCATGTAGTAGGCACGCACCTTTGCCCCTGCATCGAGCGGGTAGGGCAGCGTCTGTGTCAGAAACAGAATGCGTCTTTCTGTCATTTTCCGGCTCTTCAATCCAAATATCCGAGATGGCGAAGGGAATCGAGAACAGCGGCGCTCTGTTCGGGCGAAAGCGGCTCTGATGGGGACCTGGGCGCTGGCGGTTCATCGTCTCTGGACAGGATGCTGAAGTATCTCAGGATGGCGGGCGCCAGTTCGGTGATTTCCATTTTCGCGGGCCGATCCGAACCGAGCAAATCCGTCGCGCTGGATACGAGAATGCCTTCGGGGGAATGAAAACCACAGATGCCGGCCATTGGCGCAACCGATTTGGACTCAACGGGCATCGGCAGCGTGTTGAGTTCGAGCGAAAGATCGGGCACCCGTGTTGGGAGTTTTCTTGCACCACCTTCGTAGCGAATGAGGCGACGAACGAGAGGTTGGTTGTGATGTGGCGGTCGAAAAGTCTCCAGCGCCGCCATAGCATCACCGGTCACTTTTTCGTAATCGGCTCCATCAGCGACAATGCCCCGCGCGAAACGCGACCGGCTGTTGACGTAGAGATTGAGATGATAGTCGCCGGCCGGGAAGACCCGTGTTCGCTCCCAGTCAATCTGGGAATAGGCGCGAGCGCGCCGTGCCCACGTGCGAGCGGTCTTTGTGTCGCCGAGCCATCTCTTGCCCAGGCGCTGAAGTCGAGGCGATGAACGAACGGCCTTGAGCGCAGCAGCACCGGCCGTCGCGGCCAACTTCCGACCACCGCGACGCCAAAAGAGAAGGCCCGCTTGCGCAAGCGCCTCACTTATCCAGTCATAGTGAAGTGTGGCGCCAAAACCATGATCGGAGACGAGAAGAACATCCGTCTCCTTACCTGCGATCTCCAACAAATCGGCAACAAAACGATCTACGCGGCGATAAATTGCAGACAACGTTCCACGGCGCTCAGGAGCCTCCGGCTCGCTGGCGAAAACAAACCGCCGGTCGAAATATCGCCACAAAGCATGTTGAGCCCAGTCGAGAACCATCGTCCCAATCATTGCGAACTGCCAGGGATTCTGCGCGGAAAGATGGCGAAAGATTGACAACCGCTCATCCAGGAACTTGTCGAGCCACAGCAGGAAATCGGTCGTTGCAGGGTCGGGCATTTCAACAGGATGACGCACGCAGGCAATGCCCGCCGATTCCAAACGACCGGCCAGATCGGGCGGATAGACAAACAGGCCTGCCGAGGGAAGCGGGAATCCGGCGATCAGACAGCCATTTACTGGCTCGGGCGGAAACGTGAACGGCACGTCGAGCAGCAGAACGCGAAAGCCGCGACGGGTGAGTCGTCGCCATAAGGTCGGGCGCTGCAAATCAGATGCCACTGTCAGGCGCAATGAGTAGTCGCGCGCATCGGGATAATTGAAACCGAAAACGCCGTGCTCTTCCGGTGGCGCGCCCGTCGCAAAAGACGACCACGCCGGCGGCGTGATCGCGGGAACCGTCGAAAGCAACAGCGCGTCATGGCCTCGCGCTATGATCGCAGCTATGCACGGCAACTCGCCCCGACCGGCCAGTGGACGAATCAAGTCGAACGTAGCCCCATCCAAAGCGACGACCAGAAGACGCTTTTCGCCAAACGATGAACGGTGAACGATGAACGATGAATCCACCTCTGTCCTTTTCTCGCTGTTGCGTTTTCCACTTCCGTTCATCGTTCATCATTCCAAGTAGCCCAGATTTTTCAATTGCTCTCGCACCGAGGAGGCTTCCTCTGGTGTAAGACTTTCTTTTCCTGCCGCCTGTGTGTCCGCCGCCGCTCGCGACGCCTTTCGGACAGCGCGCGCTCGCAGAGCCTCGCGCCGAAACCCGTCGTTCAAAACATGACCTTCCAGGTCTTCAGGGATCGGCAAGTCCATCAAATGCAGAATGGTCGGCGTCACGTCCACAATGTTTGCCCCGGTCAGCCGCGTTGCTTGGATTTCAGGTCCCCAAAGAATCACAACGCCGTTCATCGCATGACTGCCGACCAGATCCCAATCGCCCGCGCTTTGGTGGCTCGGGCATCTTGCCCGTGAAAGGTCGTCAGGCTTCGTGCCGTGTAAGTTCTCATACTCGACCACGAGATCGGGCGCATGCGCGACCGCCTCGCCCGTGAAGATTTCGTCGCGATGCCAGACGCGGCGAATCAAACGCTGCTGTGTTCCAGGGGCAACCGCCGCTTGCAGTCGAGCCTTGATCTCGCGGCACAATGTCTCATAGGCCGCACCTGGTTCCACGATGCCCAATGGAAAAGCGCCTCGCCTGTTGATATACACTTCCCAGCCCAGCGCCGCCGGAAACGCCGCCGTGCGCCGCCAGTCAATTGCGCGGCCCGCGAGGCGTTTGAGCCGCTCGTGATCGGCTGGGCGGCGGTGAAGCAGTTTTTTCAGCCACGGTGTGGCGTCATAGGCTCTCTGAAACAGGTCCATCATCCGCGCGCCTGCCCCCGACCAAAACGGCAGACCCCGATAGCAAAGCCAACCGGCTTCGACCAGGATGCGGCGCGTCAATTGTCCACGCCACGTTGTTCCAAATCCATGATCCGAAAGAACAACGACGTGGATCGGCTCGCCGGCCGCCTCAACCAGCCTCCCGATAAAGGCATCGGCCTTTTCATAATAACGAAAAAGCGCCTCGCGAAACCGCGGCGCTTCGGGCAGGCGCGAATCGGGATGCAGCGGCTCGTAATAGGTCCACGTACCATGCTGAATGTGGTCGGTGACACCTAGCACGATCATAAAGACGTCCCAGTCCTGCGTGCGCACAAGGTGGTCGGCGACACGGCTTCGATGGTCGAGAATGTGATCCCACTTGCGAAATAGCGCGTCACAAGGCGGCGCGGCTTTCATCCGGGGAACCGCCACTTCGAACTCGCCGAATTGTCGGGCGAGATTGTCGCGCACCAAAGGCGGATAGGTGAACGCGCTCCCCTCGCCGGTTGGCGCGCCATAGCCAGCGACCAGAATGCCGTTCACCGGCTCCGGCGGATAGGAGAAAGGAATGTCCAGGGCGATGACGCGCCGCCCCTCGTCGCCTGCAATTCGCCACAAAGTCCGATGTCCCCGACGCGTTGGGGTGACAGGGCGAAAATCATAACTCGCCCGCAACGTGGCACGGGTATCCTGCCCGTGACCATCCACAGGCAAGATGCCTGTGCTACCGGCTCCGACCTCCTCGAAACCGAAGACGCCATGTCGCCCTGGGTTCTTGCCCGTCAGGAACGACGACCACGCCACAGGGCTGAGCGGTGGCAAAGTCGTCCGCAACTCTCCCCATGCACCCGTTTCGAGAAGCTGCTGGAGAACAGGCAGGCGGCCCATTTCAACCATTGGCAGGATAACATCGAACGTCGCGCCATCCAGCCCAACGATCAGCACGCGTCGCCGTCCGGCGTCTGCACTTGAAGAAGATAGGAATGACGAGTTCAGCATACCTAATCAATTCACGGGCGGGATGCCCGTGCCACGGAATTCGGCGTTCAGCACTCCGCGTTCACTATTCATCCTTCAGCCTTCCGCCTTAGAGCGCCTAAAAAAATGCGTTTTGCCTTGGTCCCGTCGAGACCAAACGAGAATAGCCCAGCCTTTTAAGGCTTGTCATTCCCCAAATCTTTCTCCTTGGGGGGAGGC
>Ga0315280_10000512_pt1 | contig 71816 bp, 58 predicted proteins | sample YL17G06_40_MG_FD_203697 | JGI IMG/M metagenome (GOLD analysis project Ga0315280, IMG submission 203697) | Sediment microbial communities from Yellowstone Lake, YNP, Wyoming, USA - YL17G06_40 | ecosystem: Environmental > Aquatic > Freshwater > Lake > Sediment | place: USA: Wyoming | collected... | reverse complement strand
CGAGATCCTGGCGCGGACGGCCGGAATCGAGCGGGTTCTGATCGTCTGCCCCACCTCGCTGAAGTACCAGTGGCAGCAGGAGATCGAGAAGTTCTGCGACCGCCCGGCGCTGGTCGTCGAAGGATCCCTGGCGCGACGGGCCGCTCTCTACGCCGGCGAATCGTTCTACAAGATTACCAACTACGAGGTCGTGCACCGGGACCTCGATTCCATCGCCAAGTGGGGACCCGATGTGGTCATTCTGGATGAGGCGCAGCGGATCAAGAACTGGAAGACGCGCCGGGCCCAAACGATCAAAAGGCTCGATTCCAAGTACGCCATCGTTCTGACGGGCACGCCTTTGGAGAACCGCCTGGAGGAGCTTCACTCGCTCGTGGAGTTCGTGGATCGGTTCCGTTTGGGGCCGATGTTCCGGTTCCTCGCGGAGCACCAGCACATGGACCAGGACGGCCGGGTCATCGGGTATCGGAACCTCGACAAGATCGGACGGACCCTCGAGCCGATCCTGATCCGCCGCACGAAGAAAGAGGTCCTTCAGCAACTACCGGAGCGGCTCGACAAGAACTACTTCGTGCCCATGACCAAAGAGCAGATGGCGCACCACGAAGAGAACGCCGAGATCGTCGCGCGGATCGTGGCCAAATGGCGGCGGCTCGGCTTTCTGTCCGAGGCCGACCAGCGGCGGCTGATGATCGCCTTGCAGAACATGCGCATGAGCTGCAACAGCACCTACCTACTCGACAAGAAGACGGACTTTGGCTTCAAGGCGGACGAGTTGCTGTCGGTGCTCCAGGAGTCGTTCGAGCGGCCGGGCGACAAGGCCGTCGTGTTCAGTCAATGGGTGCGGACCCACGAGTTGATCGTTAGCCGCCTGGAAGGGGCCGGACTGGGCCACGTCCTGTTTCACGGCGGGGTAGACTCGAAGGAGCGCAGGGACCTGATCGCCCGGTTCAAGCAGGACCCGAGTTGCCGCATCTTTCTCTCGACGGACGCCGGCGGCGTCGGCCTGAACCTCCAGAACGCCTCGACGGTCGTCAACATGGACCTGCCCTGGAATCCGGCCGTCCTCGATCAGCGGGTCGGCCGGGTCCACCGCTTGGGCCAGCACCGGCCCGTCCGCGTCGTCAATTTCGTGGCGCAAGGGACCATCGAGCACGGCATGCTCTCGGTGCTGTCCTTCAAGCAGTCTCTGTTCGCTGGCGTCCTCGACGGCGGCACAAGCGAGGTCTTCTTGGGCGGCAGCCGGCTCAAACGCTTCATGGATTCCGTGGACAAGGTCACGCAATCCATTCCTGCCCCCATGCCGGCGGAGGGGAAGATCGAGGACGAATCCGACCAGGCTGCGGAGGAAGACCAGGCGGTGGAGCGGAGGCCCGCGCTCGCCGGGGACGGTCGCGCGGGGACACTGGACGTGCAGCACTCGGCCGAGCCGAATTGGGAGAACCTGATTGCGGCGGGCCTGACCCTGCTGAAGCGGTTGGCCGGCCCAGCGCCCGGTGCCGCGGACACCGTGGCCGAGGCCAAGTCGAGACTGTCGATTGAGACGGACGCCGCCACCGGCGCGCGGCATCTCAGACTGCCCGTCCCGTCCGGCGAAGTCCTCCGCGGCATCGCGAGTTTCCTCAACCAATTGGCGGAGAAGCTCTGAGTAGCACGACCCATAATAGCGGCAAAAACCCACCTTCCGTGCCGGTGGCCCGGAGGCGATCGGCTTTTGGCTCAAGCGAAAATCGCCTCCAGGTCGATGGTAATGATACCGGAAGGTCAAGTCCGGCCGCGTTTTGCACTGCTTGCCATGAAGGGATGTGTCGTGATGACGCTACGGGAGATTCTGACCGGAACCGGCAATTGGCTGCGTTCCCGCCGGTACGAGCGGGCGGGGCACTGCGAGCCGGTGCTCGACAACGATGGCCTGCTGACGATGGCGCTGGAGCCCGAGGAAGATTTCGAGGGCACCAGTTCCGCCCGCGCGTCGCACGGGCCGGTAGTCGTCAATTCGGTCACCTCGCTGGATCGGCGCGAGCCGGCGGAGAAGCTCCAGGAAGGCTTCAACCGGCTGATCGATCAGCTTGAGCAGATCAATGACCATCTCAATCAGCAACTCACGCAGCATCAAGAACTTATGGGCCGGGTCCGGCAGCTTCCACAGTTGCTGGAAAGCCTCCCATCCGCAGTTGAGAACCAAAAGCACCTGACGACCCAGCTTCTGGAACAACTTCGCACGACAGCGGCCAAAGATCAGCAATTCGTCGAGACGGTGAGCAAAATTCCCGTTGAGACAGCCCGACAGACGGATGCGTTAAACCTGATCAATCATCAACTTGCGGCGGCGGCCGATACCGATGTCCAGCTTGCCGAGAGTTTTGTGAAATTCAAGGACACTCTGGACCGGCTTAATCACAACACCGCTAGCAATACCGAAGGCATTGTCCAGATGAGCAAGACCTTCGCCGCCAGCGACCGCTACCTCAAATATGTGGTGACCAAGCTCAACAAGCGCTACGCCTGGGTCCTGGCCATAGCCATAAGTGTCTGCGGTGCCGCGATCTGCGCGCTGGCGGGAATCGTGATCTACCTGGCAAGGTAGACGCTGTCGCTAATCGCAGGGGATGCCTTCGAAATCGCCATAGATGTTTGGCATCTCACTTCTTGTGCGCATAATACCTCCCGCTACAGTCTCTGTCTCGATAGGCACTTAGAGCACCGACGTGCGAGAAGGCAGGCGTTCACCAAGTGTGGGGTGAACAGGTCCGGTGCCCACCGCGAGCGCAGAAGAATACCCCCGGGGCACTCTCGTGCTATGGTTCTGTTACCGCGGGCGCGGCCGCAGTCTCGTCGGGCGGCGGATTCCGCCTCGCCTCTTTGCGCTCTTTCTTTTCTTCCTGCTTCTGTTTCTTGGCGAGTTCCCTCATGTGCTTTCCGTGGCTGTAATGGGTCTTTGCCAATCTGACTCCTTCAAAATGGACGATAAAGGACAACGTTCCGCACCGATGGCGGCATCTTCGCATCCGGCGATCAGTGCCTGCTCAGGTGCTTGTAACACAATCCCCTCGATAAGTCATGCGATTTTCACAGATTCCGCACAAATCCACTCAGGAGGACGGTCGCCCACCGTCAACACCAGGGTGCCGACTAACAGGATCTATTCCGGGCATCACTCCTGGGGCCACCCGCACCACATTTCGCGAGTTTCACAGCCATAGCGAGTGGATTGCCGCGCTTCGCTCGCAATGACATATTGGGCCTGTTTATGTCACTGCGAGGAGTGGAACGACGAAGCAATCTCCTGCTATATCGTTGGAGACTTGCGAGACGAAGGGCTAATTCGCTGGGGTCGGTTCCGTGACTCGGGCAGGCTGCGAACGAGGACGCATCTTCATGCCGAAGAGCAAACGCAGGATGCTGATGCGTCGGATGAGCAGCTCGTAAAGGGCCATGATGACGAGGAAGGACATGGTCGTGATGATCAGGTACTCGATCCAGAGGCTCGTGTCGAGCCGGAGCACGTAGTAGCCGACGGTCAGAATGATCGTCTGATGGAGGATGTAGAACGGCAGCACGGCCTCGTTCGCATACTTCAGGAAGCCGTTGCTGAATCGCAGGTGCCGGCTCGCGAAGCCGCAGAGCGCGACGAGAGACGCCCAGCAGAGCAGGCCGTGCAGAGCGGCAAAGGCAACGCCGCTCTCCGGCAAGCTGTAGTGCTTGATCGCCACGTAGGCAGCGATGAACGTGAGAAGGGCCAGGATCAGGCCAGCGAATCGATGGCGCTCCATGGCCCGAGCCATTTCTTCGCCGCTCGCCAGCAGGAAGCCGACGATGAAGATGGCCAAGTAGGGCAAGAGGCTCCAGCCACCGAAGTCGCGTCGGCCGAAAAGGGTGTCCTTCAGGGCCGGCGAGCACGCGATGAATTCCATGATGGCGATGGGGACGGCAAGCAACAAGATCATGCCAGGGGTTTTCATCGCGCTCGACAAGGCAGCCAGCAGACGATGACCCGTGTGGGATCGCAGGGCCAGAAACAGCGGCAGGGTGAGCAGCGAGAAGACGAAAAGGGCTTCGAGATACCACAGGTGGACGCCCATCCAGGCGAAGTTGCCGCCGAAGCCGAACCAGCCCTCGAAGTAATGCGGGTACCAGCGCCAGAAGGACCCCGAATACTGACCGTGGCTGACTCGCTCCAGGTAGACCTGCCACGGCGCAATAACAACGAAGATCCCGAACAGCAGCGGCACCGCCAACCGTTTCACCCGTGAGCTGAGGTATTGCGGCCACCTCTGATGGGCCAGGGCGTGATACGCGCCAAACCCGGACAGCGTAAAGAACAGCGGCATCATCCATTGGACCGTGAGAATGACAATCATGGTGACGACCGGCGTGGTTCGGGAGCTCTTGACGTGCCAGCCGTCCGTGTCGAAAAACCGGGCATTGTGGAACAGGAATACCACCATCATGCCCAGGACCCGCAGCCAGTCGACATCATACCGCCGGGTCAGTTCCGGCCGGCCGGGCTGAGGAATGCCGCTCGTCTGCACCATGTGTTTCCTCGTTCATTGCGGGTCGTTATTGACCCGCAGGTATCTGATGTACATGTCCGGGTGGCAGCCTCAAGCGCAGCTTGTTTGTAGTGACGCCGTGAGGCGTTGTCTGATATGCTCTTACGAGCACACTACAAACCAAGGCCTTCGGCCTGAGAGTCAGCCGCCGCCACTATGTCTTGAGCACGTCGCGCAGGACTTCCATCGTCCGCGCGGTGGCTCCCTGGTTCTGACGAATCACTGCCTGTCCTGCCTGGGCTATTCTCCCGGCATAGGCCGGGTCGGACAAACATTTCTCCAGGACTCTTTGCAGGCCGTCCTTGTCGCTGACCTGAAGGGCACCCTGTCCTTGCAGCAGGACCTCGACCGCCTGGCGGAAGTTGAAGGTGTGGGGGCCGAAGAGCGTGCACTTGCCGAGGGCGGCCGCCTCCATCATGTCCGAGCCGCCCATCGGCACGAGGGAGCGGCCGACGAAAATCACCGTTGCCAGCGCGTAGAACTTGCGCAGGTCGCCCATCGTGTCGCCGAGGATCACGGCCCTTGGTGGCGAGGGCGTCCCGCCCTTGTCTTTCGTGGCGAGGGCGTTTCGCCCTTGTTCTTCGTGGCGAGGGCGTTTCGCCCTTGCACTTTCCAGCGCGGATGCGGATTCGGGACCCTTTGCGGGGGACGGCGTTGTCTTCTCTGGGGAGAGCGAGGCCAGGATGGCCTCGCCACGCAAGGGCGAGACGCCCTCGCCACGAGCGGTGCCTTTCAATTGGCTGTAGCGAACCAGCGAGAATCCCATCCGTTCGATCAACTCGGCCACCTCGTGGAACCGTTCCGGCTTCCGCGGCACGACGGCCAGGCGCAGGCCGTCGAAGCGAGAGTCCTGGGTGAGGGCCTTGTACACATCGAGAATGATCTTCTCTTCGTTGTCACCGGTGCCGCCCGCGACCCACAGCTTGGCTCCTTGAAGGTCCAACTGCTGCGCGAGGGTGTCCGCGCCCTCGACCCGGTCGGCCACCTGCGCCGTGTCGTACTTCAGAGAGTTGGTCACCAGCACGCGCTCGGGCGGGCAGCCCAGCTCGCGGAAGCGGTCGGCATATTCCTGCGTCTGTGCCAGGACGCGGTCGAGCTTGCCGAAGAACATCCGAGTGACGCCCTTGATCCTGTGGTACCGCGCGAAGCTCCTATCGCTGATACGGCCATTGACGACGACCACGGGGACCCCTCTCTCGTACGCCGTGAAAACGAAGTTGGGCCAGACCTCCAGCTCCATCAGCAGGCAGACGGCGGGGCACAGGCGGTGGAACGCCCGGCGCATGACCCACGACAGGTCCAGCGGGAAGTAGAAGACGCTCCGTTGGGAGCCAAAGAGCTTGTCGGCCCGCGCGTACCCCGTGTCCGTCGTTGTGCTGATGACGATTTCGAAGCCGGGAAGCTGCTTCTCGATCTGGGCGACCAGGGTCTGGGCCGCATTGACCTCGCCCACGCTGACGGCGTGCAGCCAGATACACTTCCTGTCCGGCTGTCTGCGGGCCACGCGACCGGACCTTTGTCCCCAGCCTTGGCGGTACCGTCCGTGCCGGATCATGCGGTAGAGGACAATCGGACTGACGGCGAGGCCCGCCAGGAAATACACCACGTCCAGGAGGAATCCCATGGAAAGTCCTTCAGCACTCCATTGCGTCGTCGAAACTGGCGATATGATAGGTGCCGGAGGCGGGGATGTCAAACGAAGCGTGGCATGGCTCGCTGGCAGCGTGATCGTAAGGACATCAAAGGAAATCCCAAGTGTGAAGTCTGAAGTGTGAAGTAGGACGGACCGGGCATCGACGCTTCTGACTTGAAACTTGACACTTCAAGCGAGCCGTCTCACGGCGTCGCGGCAGGGGACTCCTTGCCCAGCAGGTTCAGCCAGGCGTCGATGAAGGCTTCCAGGTCGCGGGCGTCGATGATCTCATCGATGAAGAAATCGCACCGGGGATTCCACGCCGGGTCGGCCGGGGTCGTGTGCCAGGCGGCCGCGAAGATCGTGAGATCCAGATTATCCGCCACCCCATCGGCATTGAGATCGACGTAGGCGTAGGGCACAGGGTCCGAGACGTGCAGGAATCCGGAGCCGGTCGTGGTCGGCTCCAGGACCACGTTGCGATTCCAGAAGAAGTTCATGCCAAGGATGCCGTCAAGCGAGCCACCCTCCGACGAGTCCATGTCGAGCACGATGAACGGAACGTGGGCAAACTCCAGGGCCCCGCCCATGGCGTTGATCCGGACGTAATCGAGGTAGTAGCCGGGGGCCTCACTCATGCCGCCGACGCCGCAGATCTGCGCGGTGAAATCCGGCTCCAGCGGCAGGTTCAGTTTGGCCGCGATATTGGAGCTGATGATCGAGCTTTGGGCCCCCGTATCGACGAGCATCCTGGCCGTCTGCAACATGTTCAGCGGTCCGGCCTGGCCTTGGAGAATACCCACCTCGGCAAAGAACGAACCGCCCATAGGGAGGTCCCCGCCGGCCATCGACAGCAAGGTCGGTGTCAGAGGGAGCCACTCGCCCAGGATGTTCTCCCAATCGCTCAGATCGGGGAACGCGTAGTAGCTCGCTGTCGCTACCGGTGACAGGCCGCCGAGCTCCATCGGGATCTTGTGGCGGTACACCGAAGGCGAGGGCGTGTACGAGTCGGTGATTTGAATGTCCGGACCGATATAGGTCTTGCCGCGGACCACAACCCGGCGCGGCTGGTCCACGTGGATGATCGTGGTGTAAAAGGCCAGCAGGGGGGTCCCCACGATGGCCGAGACATCTTCGCCGTTATCGCACTGAATCGCCGGCGAGGCCAAGGCCGCGACGTTCGTGTGCCCGACGAGCTTGGTTAGATCCAGTTGGCCGTTCGGGTCGATGGCTCCCAAACCGGCGGCGAAGACACCAATGGGTCGAGTGATTGTCGTATCCGTCGTCCCGCTGACGCCGCCGATGGGAAACTCGCTCGCTGTCAGGTGGGAGCCTGTCAAGCCCAGAATCTGGGTGCTGCTACCCGCTGCCATGTCGACCACGGAGCCGGTGTCCAGGATACCGACGACAAAGTTCTTTTCCGCCGGCGGATTGAGGGGCTTGCCGACGTAGGACGAGGCCAGAACGTGCTCCCAGTCGAAATCGTCGGCGCTGGACCGGTCCGAGGTGACGATGGCCACCAATGGCGAGAAGCCAGCCACGGGGGGCTGAGGCAGCGCCCCGTCCTCCGCGGCAATTCGTAGATCGGGGGCCGGCTGGCGTGCCTTGGTTGAAGGCGTCACGGAGACGATCTTCATGCCGTTGGCCAGCCGCAGGCCCGTGCTGGGCGGGACCGTCGGCGTCGCGCCGGCGCAAAGCCCGATATTCACGCACGCCGCGCTGATGCAGGTCAGGATGAAACACAGCCTTAGCATGGCTCGACTCTCCTATATATAGGACGCCCCTCTTTACCCCCGTCCTGTTATTATACCACCGTTCACCCGCTGATGCAAAGAAACCGCGGCGCCACATGACACCGCACAAGGTAGTGCCACACGCGCCTGGACTTGTGACTGACTTTCTTCAGCAGTCGGATGCGTTGGGCGGTGATACGTGTACTTGGGGACCCGATCAGGTGTCCAGACCCGGCAGTCGCAGCGCCGTATTGGGTGACAGACCGAACGCCTTGGCATATTCGTGATCCACGTCGCACAGGAAAGCGATGCGCGTCGTTTCCTCCTGAGCACAGCCCTGGAGGAAGCTCATCACTCTCGCCCGTCCGGGCAGCAGGACCATGACGGCGCATCCCCTGTTCCTCTGGATCAGCCTGGCCGTGGCGGTCGTGGTTTCCGCGTGGTTGTCGCGCATGGCGCGCGAGGCGCTGCGCAAACCCATGCCGAAGGAGCCGGCGCGAGAAGAGCAAACCAGCGTGCACGAGAACCGATGGTAGCGCATGGACCGATGGATCGGGAATCTATCCAGGGCAAACGCAAAGTCGCAAGACGTGGTGGGGTGGGAGCGTCAAGCGGAGTCTTCGAAGCTTGGCGATGGCGGATTTCCCATGCGCAAGACCATCGCCAAGGCCTTCGGCCTTGACGATGCCACCCCGTTGAACTGTCCCAATCGCCCCTCTTCGGGACTTTGCGATTGCCCTGGGAATCTATCCCGATCCTCTTTCCATTTTACGCGGTTGTGGCTATAATACGGCCGTGGGTATAATGGTCCTCAACGGCTTCCGGGGTATACGACACCGTCTTGGGGATTCAACAAGGATTCAGTCGCCATGGTAGGGCTAATCTCCAAGCCGGATACGCAGCAGAAATTGGAGATCCTCAGCGCTGACGCCAAGTACGATTTGGCCTGCGCCTGCGGCACGGATCGCGAGGACACCCGGCGTCGCGGTGGCGACGGCCGCTGGATCTATCCCGTCACGCTGCCCAGCGGCGGCCAGAGCGTGCTGTTCAAGACCCTGGTTTCCAACGTCTGCACGAACGACTGCAAGTACTGTCCGCTGCGGCAGCAGCAGGACCTCCGCCGGTGCAGCCTCAGTCCGGAAGAGACCGCCGCGACATTTCTGGACTATTATCGCCAACGGAAGGTCTTTGGTTTGTTCCTGAGCTCGGGCGTGATCGGCTCGCCCGATGCGACGATGGAGCGGCTCAACACCGCGGCTCGCCTCCTGCGCCGGCGTCACCAGTTCCGGGGATACATCCACCTGAAGGTCATTCCTGGCGCCAGCCCGGCGGCGGTCGAAGAGGCGGTGTCCCTGGCCAACGCCGTGTCCCTCAACATCGAGACGCCGGGGGCCGAGAACCTGCGTAAGCTGTCGAACAAAAAGGACTATCTGCGTGACATCATCGACCCCATCAAGCACATCAGCCGACTGACGGCGCGCGGGACACGGTTCGAAAAAGTGAAACAGACCACGCAGTTCATTGTCGGACCTGCCGGCGAATCTGACAGCGAAATTGTGAAATACCTGTGGGGACTTTACGATCGGCTCCGATTGCATCGGGTCTATTTCAGCGCCTACCAGCGGGGGCTGGGCGATGCCTCCTTGCCGGCGGAGCAGAGTGCCGACGGGGCGGCAGGCGACATGTTTGTACGAGAGCATCGCCTTTACCAGGTGGACTTCCTGATGCGCAAGTATGGCTTCCGAGACACGGACATCACGTTCGACAGGCGGGGCCATCTGTCCTTGGAGGCGGACCCGAAGGAGGTCTGGGCCTCGAACCATCCGGAGTTCTTCCCCGTTCCGGTGAATCGAGCCTCGCGGCTGGAGTTGCTGCGCGTGCCCGGCTTGGGTCCGGTGACGGTCAACCGCATTCTCGGACTGCGGCGTCAACAGCGGATCGGGTGTCTGAAAGAGATCGGGGACATGGGTGTCCGGCTTCGCAAGGCACAACCGTATGTGGCCTTTTGAGTTTTTCATTGCCAACGGCGGGCCGCGACTTATAATTCGCAGGCTGGATTTGGGTCCGCACGTAAAAGCCTGTGAGTGCGGGGTCCGCCTGAGGCAGGGTAGCCGTAACGACAACGCAGTGTGGGTTCTCCAACGCGGCGTAGCGCGGTGGGGGGGCCTGTGCAGATTCCGGGAGGTGAACATGCTGAACCTGGTTCCCACGAGGGTCTTCCTGACGAAGGGTGTCGGTCGGCACAAGTATCAGCTCAAGTCGTTTGAGGAAGCGTTGCGCAAGGCCGGCGTGGCCCAGCAGAACCTGGTGCAAGTCTCGTCGATTCTGCCGCCGCGGTGCAAGATCATCAGCCGCGAGCGGGGTCTGAAGCTGCTGACTCCGGGCGGAATCTGTCACTGCGTTATGGCGCGGGCCGACACCGACGAGCACGGCCGGCTGGTGGCCTCCTCCGTGGGCATCGCTGTGCCGAAGGATGAAACCAAGTGGGGCTATCTCAGCGAGGTCCACGGTCATGGCATGAATGAGAGAGAAGCGTCCGACCTGGCCGAAGACCTGGCCGCTGGGATGCTGGGGACGACCCTCGGCCTGGAAGTCGATCCGAATAAGGCGTGGTCCGAGAAAGAGCAGGTCTACAAATCCAGTGGGCTGATCATTCGCACGTCGAACATCACGCAAACCGCTCACGGCAAGAAGGACCTCTGGACCACCACGGTGGCCATTGCCATGTTCCTGTTTGACGTGGATGGTGACCCCTCGCGAAACCATTTGCATCAATGAGCATGATTCAACCTGCCAATTTCGGGGGCCTGCCGCCACAGTACAGTGGGGCGGCAGACTCCAGGATCGTGATCGTTCCCGTGCCTTATGACGGGACGAGTACCTGGGTCAAGGGGGCAGACAAGGGCCCGGAAGCGATTCTCAGGGCCTCCGCCAACCTGGAACTGTACGATATCGAAACCGACTCGCAAGTCTATCAGGAGGGCATATTCACGGACCAGGCGGTGGCGGGGGACTTTGCGCCCGCCGAGATGGTCGAGGCCGTCAAACGCGCGGTGCAAGACCACTTGGCGAACCGCAAATTCGTCGTGGTCGTAGGAGGAGAGCATTCGGTGAGTGTCGGGGCCGTGCAGGCGCATACCGGTCGTTATCCCGGCGTGAGCGTTCTGCAGCTCGATGCTCATTCCGATTTGCGGCAAGAGTATGAGGGTTCCAGGTTCAATCACGCCTGCGTGATGGCCAGAGTCCGGGAGGTTTGTCCGATTGTCCAAGTAGGGATTCGGAGCATGGATATCAGCGAGAAACCCGCCCTCGTCGAGGATCGGGTCTTCTTCGCGGAGAGAATCCACGACAGCCTCACCTGGATTGACAACGTCATTGCCAAGCTGACCGAGCAGGTGTACATCACGATCGACTTGGACGTGTTCGATCCGTCGATCATGCCCTCCACCGGGACGCCGGAGCCGGGAGGGCTGATGTGGTACGACGTCTTGGCCCTCTTGAAGGCCGTGTGCCGTCGGAAGACGCTCGTGGGTTTCGACGTGGTCGAGATGTGCCCGGTCGAGGGGAACTGGGCCCCCGAGTTCCTGGCGGCGAAACTGATCTACAAAGTTCTGAGCTACAAATACAGGTGAGCTTCCGTCCGTGGGCCCAACGTCCATGTGGCGGATGTTGGGCCACAGACTGCGAGGCAAGCATGGAGAAGCGAGATATCCTGAGGGACCCGGTTAAGCACATCGACATCAAGTCCTTCGATTCCACGGCGATCATTGACGGCATGAGGGAAATGTCGTTTACCGCCCGGGAGACGGCTCGAGCCGGTGACATCTTCAACCGGATGCTCGAAGACCGGGACTGCACGATCCTGTTGTGCCTCGCGGGCAGCACCAGTGCCGCCGGGTGCATGCAGATCTATGTCGACATGGTCCGCCACAACATGGTCGATGCGATTGTCGCGACGGGCGCCACGATTGTCGACATGGACTTTTTCGAGGCTTTGGGCTTTCAGCACTATAAAGGCAGCCCCATATCGGACGATAAGAAGCTTAGGAGTCTGTACATCGACAGGATCTATGACACCTACATCGATGAAGAGCAGCTCCAGGCCTGTGACAACACGATCAAAAAAATCGCCGATGGCTTGGATCGGCGGCCGTACTCCTCCAGGGAGTTCATTCGGGAAATGGGCAGGTACCTGACGACCAATGGCAAGAAGGAGGACTCGCTGGTCCTGGCGGCGTACGAGCGGGATGTGCCTATTTTCTGTCCGGCGTTTTCCGACTCCAGTGCCGGCTTCGGCTTGGTCAGACACCAGGTGGAGAATCCGGAGGTCCATGTCTCCATCGATTCGGTGAAGGACTTCCGGGAGCTGACGGAGATCAAGGTCCGGTCGCCCGTGTCGGGCCTTTTCATGATCGGCGGGGGGGTGCCGAAGAATTTCGCCCAGGATACGGTGATTTGTGCGGAGGTTTTGGGCCATCAGGTCGATATGCATAAGTACGCCGTGCAGATCACGGTGGCCGATGTTCGGGACGGCGCCTGCTCCAGCTCGACGCTGAAAGAGGCCTCCTCCTGGGGCAAAGTGGACACGGCCTACGAGCAGATGGTGTTTGCCGAGGCGACGTCGGTGCTACCCTTGATCGCCAGCTACGTTTATCACAGACGGTTGTGGCAGGACCGGCCCCAGAGGCGGTGGAGCAGGATCTTCGAACCGGTGGTTGCAGGAGAGCGCAAATGACAGGAAGCAGGGGACAGTTTGAAGTGCCAAGTTTGAAGTTTCCGGTCTTTCCACTTCACACTTCCAACTTCAAGCTTCCTGCTCTCTGTCTTCTGATCCTTCTCGGCGGGTGCAAGGACCGGGCGTTGGACCAGGCCCAACAGGAAGCCCGAGAGGCCAAAGCCACCATCAACAAGCTCAACTATAGCCTCAAGACGGCGGCCGAGGAAATCGCCACCGTGAAGGCCGAGCTGGCCGCCGTCCGGCAGGGCCGCGAGGAGACCCAGAAGCAGATGGATCAACTGGTCCGGGAGCGGGACCAGGCCGCCACGTTTGCCCAGAACGCCCAGGAGGCTATCACGCGTTTAACCACGCAGACCAGCGGCCAAGGCAGCACGACGGCCGCCCTGCAAAAGCAGGCCGCCGAATTGAAGACACTTGTTGAGGAACAGCAGAAGCTCATCGAGCAACTGCAGAAGGGGGCCACTGCCCAGCCTGCGGCCACGCCCCCAGCCCAAGCCGCAGACAAGCAAGCCACGTCGGACCCTAACGAAAGACCTTGAACACCCGCCTTTTCACGTCAACGGCGGCAGGTAACCGCTTCGCGGTGGCTGACGGCGTGCTTTTTCCTTCGCGTTTGCCTCCGGACTCGGTATATACTTCCGGCATTGCTCTGGTTGTGGCCCGACGTCATTACGGACAAGACAAGCTGATGGAAGTGATCTCATGCGGAAAGTCAAGCTGATTGTGATCATCATCGTCTCGGTTCTGACCATCGTGATCCTTCTCCAGAATACGGAGCCCGTGCAGGCGCGGGTTCTTTTCGCGACGGTCCAGATGTCGCGGGCCCTTCTGATGATGTTGACCTTCGTGCTGGGCTTCATTGTGGGCATCCTGGTGCCCACCTACTTCCTGAGAAAAGCGGGTGGCAAGACAAAGTCGGAGGCAGGGCCAAGCCGATAAGCAGTCGAGAGTGGGTCCAAGAGAAAGGAATGGTTGTGATCTGGGAAGGCGTGACAATGGTTGGTGTGGGTGATCTGGGGAGTGTGCTGTAGAAAATGATCGCTCCTGTATCTTCTCATTCGCATCTCTTTGCGTGGGTCATCTTGCCCATACTGATCTTCCTTTCGAGGATTGCGGATGTCTCGATTGGGACGGTCCGCGTGATCCTTGTTTCGCGACGGCTCAAGTACCTGGCGCCCTTTGCGGGCTTCTTTGAGGTCCTGATCTGGATCATCGTCATCGGCCAGATCATGCAGCATCTGTCGAGCCCGATTTGCTATGTGGCCTATGCCGGCGGCTTTGCGACGGGCAACTACGTTGGCATCCTGATCGCGGAGAAGCTCTCTCTGGGCATGGTCCTGGTTCGCGTCATCTTCTCAAAACAAGCCAACGGCCTGATCGAACGACTGCGCGAGAGGCATTATGGCGTCACCAGTATCGACGGTCAGGGCGCCACCGGCCCTGTGCAGATGGTTTTCACGATCGTGCCCCGCCGCGAGATTCAGACCGTCGTCGATCTCGTCAAGGAGTCCAATCCCGAGGCTTTTTACTCCGTGGAAGAAGTTGATTTCGTGGAGAGAGGGGTCTTTCCCCGGCATCGGCGGTGGCATCAGCTACTTCTTCTGAACGTCCTAAGACCTTTCCGCAAAGGCAAATAGCGCAATTGATTGTTAGGGCTGGATGGTTGATAATGGAGGGCGAACCTTTGTCAACTGTCTGTGGGCCACATGAAAGCTGCCGAAAAGACCAGTAGCAAACTGCAAAGACTGACCGAACTGTTTGCGGGCAAGGCTTACCTGCTTGTCGTGGTGCAGGATAGCCCGGACCCGGACAGTCTCGCCGCCGCGGTGGCGCTGCGACGGCTGGCTAGGAGCCAGCCCAATCTGCAGTGCTCCATCGCGTACGGCGGAACAGTCGGCCGGGGAGAGAACCGCGCCCTCGTCAAATACCTGAGCCTGAATCTGCGCTCGTGCGATGAGGTCGATTACGACAAGTTCGACCTGATTGCGACGGTGGATACCCAGCCGGGCACGGGGAACAACTCTCTGCCCGACGTGATCCTGCCCGACATCGTCGTCGATCATCATCCGATTCGCCGTCAGACCCGGATGGTCCCGTTCACTGATATCCGTAGCGGATACGGCGCCACCTCCACGATTCTTGTTGAGTACCTGATCGAGGCAGGAATCACGCCGGATACGCCGCTGGCGACGGCCCTGCTCTACGGGATTCGCTCGGATACCCAGGACCTCGGCCGGGAGGCATCGCGGGCCGACGTGGAAGCCATCGAGTTCCTTTATCCTTTTGCCAACAAACGCATGCTCAGTGTGATTCAGCGGGGGAAAGTGCCCCGAGTGTATTACCAGATGCTGGCGGATGCCCTGCGCAACGCCCGCGTCCAGGGACCGGCCATCACTACGGACCTGGGGGACGTCGATAATCCTGACATGATCGCCGAAGTGGCGGATTTGCTGCTCCGGGAAGACGAGACCCTCTGGACCATGTGCACCGGCTACTGGCATGACAAGATGCTGATCTCCATCCGGACCTCGGAGGAGAGCAATCTGGCGGAGAAGGTGATCAGACACATCGTCGCCCGAAAGGGGACCGGTGGCGGTCACCTGACTTATGCCGGCGGGCAAATCCCTCTGCTCAAAGGCACCAAAAAAGAGCGGGAGGAGTTGGAAAGGCATGTCCAGCGGAGGTTCGTCGCGGCCGTCGGTGCCGACGATGGCCAAGGCGCACCGTTGGTCCGCCCATAAAGTCCACTGGTGGCCCAGGCAATCGCCGAGGGCGGGGACTGCCGGTGTCCCATTTTTCTCATTCATAAGTGCTGTGGCGGCGGAACCTTACGAAAATAGGCGCAAACAGCATTGATTTCTGTACGATTCTTGTTTTACTGTTTCCGAGACGGAACTCCAGAAATCAGTGCTGGAGTCCAAAGGATTTACTGTCTTGTTAGGGAGGTGCAGGCGCAGAAACAACGAAGGGCCGCAAGCCTTGTTGGACACCGGGATGGTGCCTAGCGGAGCGCCGGACCGCGTGCCAAGCCAGGCCGGACGGTTGTGACGGGGCTTGACAAACAGGCTGGAGGGGGCGGATAATCAGAGTATGGCTGTCACCGAACGCTCGGTGCGCCGGAGACAGCAGTGATGTGCTTCGCATGTAGGCGAAGCGTGGAAATCCAGTCAAGAAGGGGAAAGAAATGACAACTCTCAGACAGAAAGTGCTGGTAGTGGTGTCGGCGATTGTGATCACGCTGTCCTTCGTCGTTCTGCCGGGCTGCTCCAAGAAGCCCGCGACGACCAAGGCGCCTGCAAAGAAATCGGCGACCGACAAGGCGATGAAGGGCATGGAGTAATAAGGCGGCGATTCGGACATGCTCTACGAGGCAGCACGCACGGCAGGGCCGTCCAGTCCATAGAATTCGCTGACAAGGCATTGATCTTAAGGAGTCCGCTCGCGGCAGTATGGTCCGCGGCGGACTCCTCTTGCTCTTCTTCGCTTCCGGGGGGTCATCCAATTGGGGGGTGACATTGCCGTCCTGACGGCGCGAGAAAGGAACTCATCACACGGGAAAGGACACCCTGACTCCACCCTCGTGAGTTCTTGGGCGGTCCGACCGGCGGGAAGCGTCGGTGCATCTCGAAGAAGGGAAGGATGAAATCGCCGATGGGGATGATCGACACGGCGGGGACGCGACTCGCTTGTCTCAAGGGCGAAGTGGTCTACATTCGCGCCTTCGGTCTGGCCCGGCTGAACGACGAACTGCTCAACATTGATGTGCTGCTATTGCTGGTGGGGCGATGATCTACGAACCCGTCAACGGCGTTGCCATTGTGGCCCATCCGGATGATGAGACTCTCTGGGCCGGGGGCACCCTCCTCCTGCACCCGGACTGCTGCTGGACGGTAGTGACGCTGACTCGCAAAAGCGACGCCGACCGGGCGGCCAAGTTCAAGAAGGCGCTCACGCACTTCGGCGCCCTGGGGGTCCTGGGCGATCTGGACGATGGGCCGCAGCAGCGGCTGTTGCGGACCGCCGATGTCGAGGAGGCGATCCTGGATCTCCTGCCTTGCCATCACTACGATCTGGTTCTCACGCACAGTCTGTGGGGGGAGTACACCCGACATCGAAGGCATGAGGAGGTGGCCCAAGCCGTCCTGGCTTTGACGGAGAGCGGCCGCCTTTCCGCGGACGCAGTCTGGATGTTTGCCTATGGGGACAATGGCGGCAAGCACTTGCCCCGCCCGGTCGAGGGTTCCGATATCTATACGCGGTTGCCGCGCCAGGTCTGGGAGCGCAAATACCAGATCATCACCGAGACCTATGGCTTCCGGCCGGACAGCTTCGAAGCCCGGACTACCCCCAACGATGAGGCGTTTTGGGTGATCAAATGAAGATTCTCTTATTGTATTATTACCCGCCCTGTCCGTCCGGCTTGGCCACGCAGGGGCAGTTGTTGCACAAGGGCCTGGAGGAGATCGGCGTCAGCGTCCATGCGGCCCACTACGAGTCCGAGCAGGAGAAGGAGTGGTATTACCGTTGGTTCCAGCCGGACGCCGTCGTTGGGGTCGGCTACTGGGGCCACGTGCCTGAGCTCGTGCTGCATCCGCAGCGTTATGGGCTGCGGCCGGTGCCTTGGCTCGTGGCGGACGGGTACATGGCCGATTACCAAGAAGTCCTGGACCATTTGCCTTTGATCCTTGTGACTTCCCAGTGGGTCAAGAACGTCTATGCTCGCGACGGGCTGTCCGGGAAGAATATCGAGGTCCTTCCCGTCGGCTGTGACACCGATGGTTTCATTCCGCGCGATCCGCGCGACCCGAAGGTGGTCGCCGTGCGCGAGGCACTCGGCGTCGGCCCCGATGACCTCATGATTCTCACGATCGGTGGGGACGCCACGAGCAAAGGGGCCCAGGAGGTGATGCAGGCTCTGGCCCGGATCAAGACGAAAGTGCCCGCCTGGAAGTACGTCTGCAAAGTCTGGCCCCAGGCGCGCACGGACCGCCAGAATTCCCTCGACCTGCAGTTGGCAGCTCAACTGGGGATCGAGAAGAATGTGATCTATGCCACCAACATCACCTCTCGGGACTTCATGCCCTACCTCTTGGCCGCCTGCGACATCTATGCGGCTCCCTCCCGGTTGGAAGGCTTCGGGATGATTCAGGTCGAGGCCAATGCCTGCGGCAAGCCGGTCATCGGGATCCGGGCGATGGGCATGCTCGACACTATGGTGCACGGTGAGACCGCCTTTCTGGCCGGCGTCGCGCAGGAGATCTGCCTGACCGAGACGGTGGTCGGCGCGGGGGTCGGCTGTGAGATGGGACGGCGGGTCGTGTTCAAGAGTCCCCGCATTGTGGACTATCGGGCCAACGTCGATGACATCGCCGGCTACTTGTTGGAACTGATGCGGGATGCCGAGCTGCGCCGGAAAATGGGTGCGGCGGGCCGAAGACGCGTGGTGGAGAACTACCACTACCACGTCGTGGCCCGGCAGTTTGCCCGGACGGTCGCCGAGAGGCTCGGAATCTCGTGAATTGCGGTTGAACCGGGTGGTTCTCCGGGAGATAATAATGCTTGTAGGTGGGTTCAGGCTCCCAACGGGCAGGGCAGGGCGTTGGAGAACCCCCTTGGATCACGCGTTCACCTGCAGGAAGGAACTTGGAAAGGCGAAAGCATGTACGTGGCACCGCAATTCTCAGTGTTCATGGTCAATAAGCCTGGAGTGCTGGCAAGGGCGCTGACGGAGTTTGCCAAGGTCCGGGTCAACATTGTAGCGATCACGATGATGGACTCGGCGGAGCACGGTGTGATGCGGGTGGTTTTTGAGGAGCCGGAGAAAGCCCGGGAGGTGCTGACGCGGCTGAACATGCCCTACAACGAGACGGAAGTCCTGTGTGTGAATCTGGCCAACAAGTCCGGGGCCTTGGCCACGGTGGCGGAGAAGCTGGCCAAGGGCCATATCAACATCTCCTATGCCTATTGTACGGCCGGCGCCAAGGGCGGACGCACGACGGGCGTCCTGAAGGTCTCGGACGTCAAAAAGGCCATAAAACTGCTGGAAGATCACAACAAGGAAAGCCGGGATACGTCCGCAGTGAGGCAGTCCAAAGCGGCGCGGGCTTGAGCCCCTGGCTTCTTATCGCCGGGAGCAGCCGCTGATTCCCCTCAGTTGTGTTTGTTGGGGATGGGCTGGAGGGCAGTGGCCCGATCCGGGTAGAAGCTGAAGATCTTGTCCAGATTGGTAATCTTGAAGACCCGCTCCAGTTGGGGGCTCAACGAGGTGATGGCCACCTGGCCGCTGTGGGATTCCAGGCGGGCCCGGGCCTCCAAGAGCAGCCCCAAAACCTGCGATGAGAAGAATTTCACCCCGTCGAAGTCGAAGACCATCTTTCGGGGCCGGTTGGTCTCGATGTACTGCTTGAGCTGGGCGGAAGCGTGTGTGATCTCCGCCACGTCGCTGATGCAAGTGCTTTTGAACGAGGCAATTGCCGCGTTCCCTTCCGTCGCGATGTCCAAGCCTGCCTTTGTATCCATGTCACTCAACCTGCTGAATTCCAAGTCACGCGGTATTATCTCATATACATAGTCGGCCGTCGAGACTTTTGTTCGCAAGTTGTTGTGCCGGCAGGCCCATCCGGCAGCGCGTCGGACCGGTGACGCGGAAGAGGCGGCGACGTTGCTGGTGCGCGGCGTCAGCCGGCCGTAGGAATCCTGTGCCGGGAGACGTAGCCGGAGACCGTGATGAGCCACAGGGCCGTGCCGAGGATGGACGCCAGGCATACGAGCGCGAAGGGCAGCAGGTCGCCCACGTCCGGGAAACCAAGGTCCAGCGTCCCGGGGATCACTTCCATCGAACGCGAAATGGTTGTCGATAGTGCATTCATCGTGTCACCCTCCCAAAGTGCCCATCCTATAAAGCATACGATGCTTTCCAGCCGGAAGAGCCTGGATACCGTCCCAGGTAAGAAGAAGGGCCGCGGGAAAGTGCCGCAGCCCTCAAGAATCAACCTCTGGCCGGCTCTCTTAGAGCATCTGGCGTCTCCGCAGCCAGGAGATCAGGCTGGCGCCGATGCTGCCGAGGAACAGAGCACCCGGAGCCGGGACGGTAGTTGTACCCCCGGTCCGCGTATCGGGAACCAGGATGTGATTCGCGGATTGAGTCGTGATCGCCGGGTCGGTGTCAGGGTACGTGAAGCCCGTGTTCCAGATGGCCGTACCGCTCGACTTACCGTCTTTCGCGTAGAAGTCGCCCCAGGTGGGAGCCCGGTCGCTCGTGAAGGACACCGTCCAATTGTAGGCCGTTCCAGACCCGCTGCTGAATTTGATTCCCCGCATCGCGTCGGGCATCCCGCCATCACTGGACTTCGGGTAGCTCGCTGGCTGGCTGCTCGCCAACGTACCGGTCTGCACGCTCAGAATGTCGGCGGCCGTGAACGTTGGGGAGACTTCGATGATCATGTGGCTGATCGCCCTGGAGTAGTTCGGGACGATCAGATTGTACCAATAGCTATACGTCCCGTTGTCATTATCGGTCACCCTCCAGTTCAGCGTGGTGCTGCCGGTCAGCCAGGGATTGCCGGGAAGACCGGTAATTCCGTCGTTCGGCGCCGACGTCAGATCGCCGAAATACACGACCGGAGCGGCCTGGGCCAACGTGCACAGAGTGGCTACGACCAACATGGAGACAGTACTTCTTCGCAACATGATTTACCCCCAAATGATGCTCTGCTCTTGGTTCGGAGCGGGTAGCTACACCACCGCCGTCCGAATCGACCCCCAAATGTTGAATTGTCTCGTTAATATATCCGGTTATGCGTCTCAAGTCAAGAGGACCGGCTCGTACCCGCGGTCGCCGCGGCGATTTTTCTTCGCGGGCCGCCGACGCATGTGGCAGAACCAATGTTTTCCGGACACTCTCGGACGACCCGCAAAAAAAATTGGGCACACCGGGCAGAATCCAGCCGTCGGGGCCGCGTATGGCGGCCGTCCTGTCCTCCGCCGCAAGCGGATGCGCAGGGTCCGCAAACACGGTACCCCGCATTCTTATCGGTCGGTGCCTCGATCCAGGACATGCGGCCGCTTGGACTTGGCGGCGCGCGCCGCCGCCCCTGTTCTCGCGTCTGCGCGGAGATGACCAGAGGTGGCAGCGTCTGGATAGGGCATCTTCGCATAAGCGGGTGTGTGAGAGACTGCGGCGGCGTGTTTCGGTGAGCTGTTGAGTGGCAGCGTCAGCCGAAGGCCTTGGCGATGGGTCCTCTCCCGATCGAACCAAGCCGTCGCTATCCTTCGCAAGGCTCGGGAGGGGCGCTGCGCTGGACGCGGTCACCCAGAGGAAGGTGGGGTTCTCACGCACTCTCTCAGGGTCACTTATGCCCGCGCAGGCATAGCCCCCCAGCCGTGGGTTTCTCGGACGCGCAGCGCGAGCAGGGCGGACGTCTGATATCTGAAGGACCAGCCGGTGCGAGGCACACGCTTAGTATGCGGGGTTTCTGCGCTCGGTCCGTCACCCGGCGGGCGCGGGAGCGTTAGCGCCCGGCGACGGCGCCTTTGTCGAACTTCTTGGTGTGGACGCCGCGCGGGATGTGGTCCTGGCTGAGCTTCAGGTAGCCCTTTTCCTTCATGCCGTCGGAGATGACGCTCTGCTCGTACCGCTCACGCCAGGCATCCTGGGTCTCGTCAGGATTCCCCGTGGCTCGGCCGCGCTCCTGCGGCGAGGTGCTCAGGGCCGAAGAACCCTCCGGAGGCGGGAGGCGATCGTAGTGCTGGCCGCTGATCATGTCGGTGGCCTTTTGACGGGCCTCCTCCTGGCATTGGTCGTAGTCCGCCTTCGCCTCGTCGAGGCTCCGATCGGGATGGTACCAATAAAACGTGGGACTGGAGCATCCCGTCAGCAGAAAGAGTGCCGCTATAAAGAGCGTAACCAGGACTTTCATCGTGTATTTCCCCCACATCGTTGATTCGGTGACCGCCAACCACATTGGGACTTCGAAATGCGCGCCGGACTACGGCTTAGCGGGCGGCTTCGGTTCCGCTGGCTTGGCTTCCGGCGGCTTCGTCTCCGGCGGTTTAGGCTCCGGTAGCCTGGACTCCGGAACAGCTTTCTGCGGCGCAGTCTCCGGCAGGGCCAGAGGCGCCGAGCGCTTGTCCTGGGGCGAGCCATACGTGAAATTGTACTTCGAGGGCAAGACGCCCGTCTGGTTCGCACCGCCCAGAAGTTTGTCGTGTTCCGCCTGCAACGCATTCAGATCGCCCGCCTCCATAGCGCGGGTGATACCGGTCTGCGGCCCGCTGAGCAGTTTGCTCAGACACTGCTGCTCCGTCTCGATCAGCACCGAGGCGAGTTGACTCGCCGACAGTTCCTTGAGATTGTTGGCTTTCACGCCGCGAATGTAGCGCTGGATCGCGTACGAGTAAAGCTGGCCGAACTGCTTGGCAAGCTGCTGGTTGGCCGTGCCGCCGGAAACGATCTTGGCGGCCAGCAACTTCAGGATCCCCGTATCCACGAGTTCGCATTTGACGGCCCCATCCGCGTAGCCCTTTATCCGGACCTCCGCGATGCGCGCCAGAAGGCCCTGGGTCGGCGCCGTGTCATATCGACCGGCAAACTGGGCCATCAGGTACAACGTCTCCGGGCTGCTGGTTTCGACCACCTTGCTGCACGCGTCGATGATCCGGCCGGACAACGAGGCCGCGGCATTCTGGTCCTGGTTGAGCTTAGCCCAGACGCCGGGATTGGTGGCCACCCGGACCGCCCAATAGCGGACGGCGGTGTTCTCGTGCGGGATCATGCGAACACCCAAATCGACGAGCCGCGGGTCGTTCAACTCACCGGCCAGAATCAGGAGGTTCGTGAAGACCTTGAACCTTCGGTCAGGGTCGGTAATCTCATTGGTGGCGTACTCGAAGCCCTTGCCAATTTCTCGCAGGGCTGCGTCCGAGAAACGCCGGGCGTACTGGGCTTGAGAGACCTGGTGACTGACAACGACGGCGCGGGTTTTTGCCACCTCGGTGAAATCCGTCGTGCGGACGAGGCGGCCGACCGACTCGCCGACGAACGCGTCGATAATCTCCATGTCCTCCGGGGTCAGGACAGTCTTCTTAACGACCTCCTCGATCCGGCGACCATCCACCTGGGCCCGGGAGATCGTAAACAACGTCAAGACCAGACCACCGACGAGGATGGCAAAAAACGCGCGTTGTACTCTCATTTCGTCAGCATCCCTTTCAACGAGCCCAGGTCATTTTATCCAATTTAACGCCTGAGGCCCTTTCTGTCAAGCGAAATTGGCTTCGCACCTATAAGACGTCGCTGTGGGCGCCGAATTGATACGATTTTGCCTCGTCGGCACGTGTCTTATTATAGGACGCGATGAGCAGCGGCCGAACGCGAGGAGTAGCCCCTGCGGGAGGGGCTGCGTGGCTCTGGTTGGCCCTGGTGAGCAGCGGGCTTCATCCTTCGCAAACAAAAGGTTGCATTCGTCGTCCTATCTCTTATGCTAGGGCTTTCTGTGGCTGGGTTGGTGCGATTTTCGGGTAGGGACACTCTATGACCAAGTCTGTCGCGGTGGCTCTGGTGGGCGGGGTCCTGCTACTGGTGGGCTGCGGCAAGATCGCGACGCAGCCGCCGGCCGAGCAGGCCACGGTCACCCGATCCCCTGAGCCGACGGTTGCACCCGGCGGCGGGCCGCAGGAGCAAGTGCCACCCCCGACCGAAGGGGCTGAGCTTGGCGGGGCGAGCATGCAGCCGGTCCAGATGGAAGCCAAGGGGACGACGGTCGTTGGTTCTGTCGAAACAGCCTCTGAGGGGACAGGTCATAGGGTGAAGACCGAGAATATCGACCGTGCGGCAGCTCCTGCTCTGGTTCCCAAGGAATCGGATGAGGCTAATGTGCCTGTGCTGGACCGGGCGCGTGACCCGAACGATGCGAAGCCGACCCGGCTTGATGCCGTCCCTCCGACGGTACCGGCCTCGATTGCATCGGGGCCAGCGGAGTCCAACGATACGGGCTCGACCATTTTCACAGAGTATGCCGAGATGCTCAAGACGCACGTGCACGAAGATGGGCGGGTGGACTACGGAGCTCTCCGGCGGCGCCGGCTCGATCTCAAACCGCTGTTGATGAAACTGGGCGACTTGGACCCCAACGCCTACCAGAAGTGGCCGCGGGAGGAGAAACTGGCGTTCTGGATCAATGCGTACAACCTCAAGATGCTGGACATCATCACGAGGAACTACCCGATCCAGTCGTCCTGGTGGCTGCGCCTGACGTGGCCCCCGGACGACCTCCGGCACATTCAGGGGATCTGGACCGATTTCAAGCTGGTGGTCATGGACGAGGAGTTCACGCTGAGCGAGGTGGAGCGTCGTCTGTTTCGGAAGACCTTCGATGACCCGCGCGCCTATCTGGCCCTGACGTACGCCAGCCAGTCGAGTCCAATCCTGTGCCGCCAGCCTTATCAGGGCAGCGATCTCGACCGGCAGCTTGACGAGCAGGTGAGACAATTTCTGTCCAGCCCCCGGGGGGTCCAGATCGACCGTCGCGGCCTGGTGGTACGCCTCTCCGCTCTGTTCAAGCCGACGTGGCGAGGCAAGGAGTTCGTCCGCCGCTACGGCACGGACAAGAAATTCAAGACCTGTGACCCCGAGACGCGGGCGGTGCTGAACTTCCTCTCGGGATATCTCCCTCGCGACGACGTGTACTTTCTCGAGGTCGAGAATTACACGATCGAGTACATGAACTTCGACTGGCGCCTCAACGACACCTCCCGGGGCTACTGATGAGGAAGTGGGAAGTGTCAAGTTCGCGATGTGAAATGCGAGGCGTGTCATCGCGAGGAGGGAAGCTGCGCCTGCCCGCGCGGGCGGGGGAAGCAATCTCAATCTGATGGCGGGAGATGGCTTGGCTTCGCTCGCAATGACATTCTTGAGGCTCGGGATATCGAAATCTGATGCCTTGGTGGGCCCGGAGGAGGTGGAATTCCCTCGATTTGGAGCAGGGGATTTGGTATACTGAAGGGGTGAAAGTAAGGAGGAGCAACTCGGTGCGCGCATCCGGAACGTGGAGCGGCCGTGCGAGGGCCGTGGCATCCCCATTTTTGGTGGTTGGCCTTTGCTTTTTGGCGTCCGCGCCGAGCTTCTCGCGTGCGGCGGTCGTCATCAATGAGGTCATGGCGTCCAACACGAAGACCCTCGCCGACCCCCAGGGGGGCTATGACGACTGGATCGAGCTGTACAATGCGGGCGACACCGCTGTCGAGCTCACTGGCATGTACCTGACCGACGATCCGGCGCTTCCCCGAAAGTGGCGGATTCCCGCGGGTCTCCCAGGTCTTCGCGGCGGCACCGTCATCAGTCCCAAGGGCTATCTGATCGTATGGGCCGACGGGGACATCAACGCCACCGGCCTGCATGCGAATTTCAAGCTGAGCGCCGACGGCGACGAGGTCCATCTGTTTGCCGCTGACGGCGTCACCGTCATCGACAGTCTGGTGTTTGGCCAGCAGACGGCGGATGTCTCGTATGGTCGCTACCCGGACGGGGGCCAGGAGTTGCGGTTCTTTGGGGTGCCGACGCCGGGACGGGCGAACAATGAAGGATACTTCGGCGAAGTGACGCCGCTGCGCTTCAGCCACGAACGGGGGTTCTACGGCAGCACCTTTGACGTGACGATCACGACCACGACGGAAGGTGCGCAGATTGTCTATACGCTGGATGGGTACGCTCCGCACGAGCCGAGGGCGACGACGCCTCCCGCTCGTAGCACGACCAGTCGCCGGTCCGGCGGGACCGAGCCGGCGCCTGCCGCCACGGAGACGGGGGCCAGCGTCTACAGCGGCCCGATCCGCATCAGCAAAACGACGTGCCTGCGTGTGATGGCCGAGAAGCCCGGCTGGAAGCCGACGCCGGTCTATACGCACACCTATATCTTCGATCCCCGCCCGGAGTTGCAGACGCTGCCGGTGGTCTCGCTCGTGGGCGGTACCGGCACCGTCTTCTATGAGCCTAACGGCGTCATGGCCGTCGTCGGCGGCACCTACGGTGGCGGCGTGTGGGCGGCGGCCGGGGCCGACAGCTACAACAACATGCTCAATCGGGAGCTGGAACGGCCCGTCTCGGCGGAATGGATGTACGCAGGCGATGATGAGGGATTCCAAGTCGATTGCGGCCTGCGTGTCCACGGCAGCCCATATATGCGGCCCCGCTATATCCGCCAGAACGGGTTGTGGTCGGGCAGCGGCAAGATCAGCCTGCGGCTCTACTTCCGGGGCGAGTACGGGCAGAGCCGGCTGGAATACCCGCTGATTCCGGCCTCTGACGTCGAGCAGTTCGCGACCGTGGTCCTGCGGGCCGGCCATAACGACGAGACCAATCCCTTCATCAAGGATGAGCTGCTGCGCCGGCTGCACCGGGACATGGGTCAGGCGGCCTGCATGGGCACGTTCGCCAATCTCGTCATCGACGGCGAGTACAAGGGCTTCTACAATCCCACGGAGCAGGTCAAAGAGGAGTCGTGCCAAGAGTGGTTCGAAAGCGACAAGTCCTGGGACGTCATGACGATGAACGGCGTTCGGGACGGCGATACGGTGTCCTTTGACGCGATGGTCAACTACGCCCGCAGTCATAACCTGGCCGATCCGCTGTACTATGCCGAGATGGGCCAGAAGCTCGACATCGTGAATTTCATCGACTACTTGATCATTCGCCTGTGGCCCAACGATTGGGATTGGCCGCAAAACAACTGGTCGGCGGCCTGCGAACGCTCCGCCACGGGCCGGTGGATGTTCTTCGTCTGGGATGCCGAGGGCACCTTCGAGACGAGCCAGTTGTCGCTCGACCGCTTCAACGAGCTCAACATCCAGGGCAACGCCAATGGTTATCTCTACCAGGCTCTCAAGGCCAATCCGGATTTCCGGCGGCTCTTTGGGGACCGCGTCTTCAAGCACTTCTATAACGCTGGCGCGCTGACCGAGGGGAACATCCAGAAACAGTTCAATGAGCTGCGCGAGGAATTGCGGAGCGTCATTCCCAGCATGACCACGTACATGATCGACAGTTGGGTGCCCGGCCGGCTGCCGATCTTCCTCAGTGCTTGTGTTCGGGCAGGCATGTACACCTTTGCCGGCCCCAACTTCGCCATCAACGGTTTCTCGCAATATGGAGGACAAATCGCCAGCGGCGACCGGCTCTCCCTGTCGGTGGCCGAGGGCCGGGGATCGATCTATTATACGCTGGACGGGACCGACCCGGCGCAGTCCGGGTTGCAGCGTCTCGCCATAGACACAGCCTTGGTCACCCGAAACTCGCCTAAACACATCTTGGTCCCGGCGGGGCCGCTGGCCGGTGACTGGCGCAGCGCACGGGATTTTGACGATTCCTCCTGGCTGGTCTCGTCCGGGCTTCCGGGCGGCGTTGGCTTCGGGAGAGGCTCCGGCTTCGAGTCCCACATCGGCACCAACCTGAGCAGCCGGATGTACAACATCAACAGTTCGTGCTACATCCGCATTCCCTTTCACTTCGACGGCGACCAGAGCAAGCTGAGCACCTTGATCCTGAACATGCAGTACGACGACGGCTTTGTCGCCTACCTCAACGGCACGGAGGTCGCGCGGCGGAACTTCGTGGGTGACCCGGCCTGGAATTCGGTGGCCACGGTCAGCCGCGACAACGCGGTGGCCGTTGACTTCGAACTCATCGACATCTCCAGCCAGTTGGGCAAGCTGCGGCAGGGCGACAATGTCCTGGCCATCCAGGGCCTGAACGCCTCCGCGAACAACAGTGACTTCCTGATCAACGTCGAGCTGACCGCCAGTCGGGAGAATGTCCAGGAAGAGGTGGCCGGTGTGCAACCCTACGTGGGCTCTATCTCCTTGACGCGAACCACGCTGGTCAAGGCCCGTACCCAGGGCGGCAACACCTGGAGCGCGTTGGCGGAGGCAGTATTCGCGGTTGGGCCGGTGAAAGAGAATCTGCGCATCAGCGAGATCATGTATCATCCGGCGGACACGGGCCAGCCCGGCGATCCGAATACCGAGTATATCGAGTTGACCAATATGGGCGCCGAGGCCATCGATCTCAACTTCGTCAAGTTCACCAAGGGCGTTCGCTTCACCTTCCCTGAGATGCAACTGGCGCCACGTGCTTTCTGCGTTGTCGTCAAAGACCGGGCGGCGTTTGAAAGCCGATATGGCCCGGGGCTGCCGGTGGCGGGCCAGTACATGGGGAGCCTCAGTGACGACAGTGAGCAGATCGAGTTGCTGGATGCGGCGGGCGCCATCATTCACAGCTTCCGCTACCAGGACAACTGGTTCCGCAGCACGGATGGCCTGGGCTACTCTTTGACGGTTCAGCATCCGGACTCCCTGCCGGTGAGCGCCTGGAGCACCTCCGGCGCGTGGCGTCCGAGTGTAATGGCCGGTGGCTCGCCGGGGCTGGACGATAGCGGCATCATTCCCGCGGCTGGCGCCGTGGTCATCAACGAATTGCTGGCCAATCCCGCCGGTGGCGGTCCCGACTGGGTCGAGCTGTACAATACGACCAGCCAAGCCATCGACTTGGGCGGCTGGTTCCTCAGTGATGATGCGGACAAGCCGACCAAGTACGAGATCGCCAAAGGCACTGCCCTTGCGCCTCATGCCTATCTCGTGTTGGCGGAGGACAAGCATTTCGGCAATCCTCGTGATCCCGGCAGCCATGAATCCTTTGGCTTGAGCCGAGCCGGCGAGTCCGTGTACCTCTGCTCCGGCAGCCAGGGGCGGATTACCGGCTATCGTGAACATGCCAAGTTCGGCGCCTCGGAGGCAGGTGTTACGTTCGGCCGCTATGTGGATGGTGCCGGCGGCGTGCATTTCGTGCCCTTGCAGGGGGCGACTCCGGGGGCGGTCAATGCCGACCCGGTGGTGGGTCCCATCGTTATCACCGAGATCATGTATCATGTCGGCAATGCCAGCGACGTTGAGTATGTCGAACTGCAGAATGCCGGTGACGCCGAGGTGACGTTATGCGACACCGGCCAAGGTGCCCCGTGGCGCTTCACCGGCGGCCGGGATGGGCAAGACATCGGATTGCTGCTCCCGCAGAACCCGCCCATCACCCTGGCGCCGCGTGAGTATCTGCTGCTGGTCAAGGATCGCGCGGTGTTCACGAGCCGCTTCAGTGTTCCTGCCTCACTGCAGATTCTCGAATGGGGCATGGGCAGTCTGAGCGATGCGAGCGACACGGTCGAGCTGAGCCGGCCGGGCGGCCTCGACAGCAATGTCCGTACCTGGATTCGTGTGGACCACGTGACGTATAGCGACGGCTCCCATCCCGAGGATTTCCCCGCCGGAGTCGATCCGTGGCCGGCCCAGGCCGATGGCCAGGGGCAGTCACTGACCCGGATTGACGCCGGTCGCTGGGGCGACGATCCTGCGAACTGGCAGGTCTCCGCGCCCTCGCCCGGGGCGGCCCGGCAACGACCCAACCGCTAGATCTTGATGAAGGTCTTCTTGCGGTACAGGTAGAACAGGATCAGCCACAGAATAGCGAAGCCGGCGACGGCGCGGACGAAACCGTGCCAGTCGCCGGTCCATTTCGACAGGCCGCGGACGAAAATATCCCCCAGGTTGCGGAAATCGAACACGTGCGTGGCCAGGTAGACCGCGATGGCATTCATGCCGATGACGGTGAAGAAGATCGACCAGCGGCGCAGGCGCAGGACATCGATGATCAGGTAGAAAACGCCCAACAGCAGAAGGCTCCAGCCGCCCGCAAACAGGACCATCGAGCTGGTAAAGAGGTGCTTGATGATGGGGAAGATGAGCCCCCACGCCCAACCGACGACCAGGCAAGCGACGCCGGAGGCGAAGAGGATCAGCACTTTCCTTAGTTTGCCCAGATTGGATTGCAGCAAACGGCCTGCAAAGACCCCCATCATTACCATGGCCCCGAAGGCCATGCTGCTGAGAATCCAGGTGTAGGGAGGGTTGGTTTGGTCCTTGAAGCGGCCGAGGATCAGCTTGTCGAGGTAGATGGCCAGGTTGTCCTGCTGGCCCAGGTGGTCGGCGCCTTGGCCGGGCACCGGCACGAGCATCAGCAGGCCCCAGTAGAGCAGCAAGAGGGCGGCCGTCACAGCAAATTGCCAGTTCAATCGCAGGTTCAGCACGAGGATGGAGGAGATCAGATACCCCGCGGCGATGGCTTGGAGCGTATTGCTGAAGAGCTGTAACTTGGGCAATTCGTATTCCAGCAGCCGGCCTTGCGCGATCATGCCCAGAATCCACAGGATGATGACCCGGTAGAGGACGTGCAGGTACAGCCGGCCCTTGCTCTCGCCTCGGGCGAGTCTCTTGGCGAAGGAAAAGGGTAGGGCCGCACCGACCATGAACAGAAATAGAGGCATGATCAGGTCCCAGGCCGTGAAACCGGCCCAGGGGGTATGATCGATCTGGGGCAGGATGTACTGGCTGAACCAGGCGTTGTGCAGGCCCTTGCCCAGCCCGCGGACAATCTCGTAGCCTCCGATAATCCAGAACATGTCGAAACCCCGCAGGGCGTCCAGGGACATCAGCCGGCCCTCCGCCACGGCGGTTTTCGTCAACTCGGATGCCACGATCGGGCGTTCCAAGGGCAAATCCATTGGTGTGTCTCCATTTCCCGGTCTATTTCGGGGTCGTCGGCGTCGGTCGGGCCCCAAAATACCGGCGACGCTCCGCCAACGCAATCCTCATTCGTTCGCCGGACCCGCCGATACAGAAATCATGCAGCATTTGGGTCATTTGCACTTCAGACTTCCAATTCTTCGTAACCGCGGTATACTCTGGGACCACTTATGTGGTGGTAATGTCGTGCGCGGCAATCCTGCGAGGTGGATTTGTACCACCGGCAAAACGGATCAGAGCCGACAATTGTGTGCAATGAGTTGGAGTTGGGAGACGTCTACTAATGCAGGTGGCCCCGCGCCGACGTGCAGCCGCGGTTTGCAGAGGGTCCCCAAACGCAACACACCGCGTTGGGGAGCCCGAATCGACCCTCGGTACGTGCAACATCGGAAGGGGCCTCGAACGCAAGATAGGGCGTTTGGGCCCTCCAAATCGCGTCTGGACCGGTGGATCGCAGATCCGCCGGGACGTCGGCGCGACCGGCCGCCCCTGGGACCTTAGAGAGAGAAAAGCGCGTTGAGGTGCCCGGCGGATGTGGGATTCTAACAGGGATTTAAGGGAACGGGGTTCTTCTGTGCAGGCAAGTCAACAGGTTTACAGTACCGGCAGGCGTCTACGCTTGGGTGTCATGGTTTTACTGTTCGCGGGCTTGGTGGTGGCCGGCTGTCGCAGCCCCGGGCAGTATCGGGAAAAAGCTGATAAGGTAGCGGACAAAATCATCGCGCAGAAGCAACAGGAAGCTGTGGGCAAGACGGAGCCCCTCGAGCTCGAGCGGCCGAGTGATATTCTCCGACGCCGGCTCATCGAGGAACAGAATCTGCCTGTCTCCAGCACGGCGTCCCTGGGGACCGACCAGTTGAAGCCCATTCCCCATGCCCCGAAGGACAATTACCCGACCGAGACTCATTCTTCGGATGCGAACATTCCGATCGAGCCGAACAAGCCCTTGCAGATCTCCCTGATCGATGCCCTCCAGATCGCGGCGCACAACAGCCCGGATTATCAAAGCCGCAAGGAGGATGTGTTTCGCGCGGCGCTGGCCCTCGATCTGCAGCGCAACAGCTTCCGAAATATCTTTACCGCCGGGACGGATCACGATATCACCACGGACACGACCAGAGACGACACGGTCACTTCGACGACCAATAGTGCGTCGGCGGGTGTGACCCGTCTGCTGAAGAATGGCGCGGCCCTGAGCGCCGCCGTGGGGCTCGATTTGATCAATTTGCTGACCCAGGGCGGGGGCTCTTCGCTGGGTTTGCAGGTGGACACGTCGGTGTCGATCCCGCTGCTCCGGGGGGCTGGGCGGCACATCGTCATGGAGCCCCTGACCCAGGCGGAGCGGGACGTGATCTACCGGATCTGGGATTTCGAGCGCTACAAGCGGACCTTTGCCGTGAATATCGCCTCGAACTACTTCTCGGTCCTGCGCCAGGTGGATTCACTCGAGAACAGTGAAAAGAACTACAGCAGCGCGATCCGATCCACACGCTGGTCGCGCCGGCAGGGCGACGCGGGCCGACTGCCGCAAATTCAGGTGGACCAGGCGGTCCAGCGGGAGTTGAGTTCTCGCAGTGGGTGGATCTCGGCGCGGCTCTCCTTGAACAATGCGCTGGATTCGTTCAAGACGCTGCTCGGGCTGCCGGCGGACGCCCGGATCAAGGCGGACGTGAACGATCTGGTGGATTTGCGGCGCCACGGCACCAAGTACGTGGATCTCATGAAAGTGGCTTATAGGGCCAACGCGGCGGAGACGGCCCCGCCGGCGGACGCGGAGCCGGTCCTGATTCTGCCCAGCATGGAAGACGCCGGTCCCTATGAGATCGATGAATTGGTGGCCATCAAGCTGGCGCTCGACCACCGGCTGGACCTGCGGGCCGCCAACGGCGCGGTCTATGATGCCCAGAGACAGGTGGTCGTGGCCGCCGATTCGTTGCGGACCGGGCTGACGCTGAACGGCTCCGCCAGATTCTCCGATAACGATGGCGACAACCGCCTGAACTTCCGGGGGGGCCGCTATTCCGCGCTGCTCGGGCTCGATCTGCCGATTGAGAGGACCCGGGAGCGCAACAACTACCGCACCAGCCTGATCACTCTGGAGCGGGCCACCCGCAGCGTTCAGACGCTCGAAGACCAGATCAAAGCCGCGATTCGCAGTGAGTTGCGGACGCTCCTGCAATCGCGGGAGAGCCTCAAGATCAACGCCCAGTCGGTCGTGATCGCGGAGAACAGCGTCCGGAACCAGGATCTCTCCCTGCAGGCGGGGCGCGTCGTCATCCGCGACTTGCTGGAGGCCCAGGATGCGCGGCTGTCGGCGCAGAACGGATTGACGGCCGCCATCATCCAATACCGTACCGCGGAATTGCAGCTCCAGCGCGATCTGGAGCTCCTCGAGATAACCCAAAAGGGGTTCAAGGAATTCAACCCAGAGGATTTGAAAAATGGCATCTAATGCTACCCATAAGACCAGTGGCGGCCTCGCCAAGAAACCGTATAAGATGATCGGCGTCGCTATCCTCGTCGTGGCCATCGGCTTGGTGATCGTCTGGCTCAAGGTCGTGCGGGGCGGGGAAGACACTGCCAACAGCGTGGCAACGTTCGTGGCCAAGCGGGGGCCTCTGACCATCAGTGTCCTCGAAGCCGGCGCGCTGAAGGCGAAGGACCCGGAGATCATCCGCAGCAACCTGGAGGGGCGGGCGACCGTCATCTCGATCATTCCCGAGGGGACGCGTGTCAATAAGGGGGACCTGCTGGTCGAATTGGATGTCAGTACGCTGACGGACAAGCGGATCGATCAGGTGATCAAGATGAGAAACGCCGAGGCGGCCTTTATCGACGCCAACGAGACGCGGAAGATCACGATCAGCCAGGGGCAGAGCGACATGGAGGCGGCCCAACTGAAGTATGACTTTGCCAAACTGGATTTGGCGAAATACAAGGGCCAGGGAGGCGAACTCGAGACCAGCATGGCGAAGGCAGAGGGCGACATCGCCCTGTCGAAGCAGGAATTGAAGAAGAATCAGGACTACTACTCGTGGTCCAAGCGGCTGGCGGATGAGAAGTATCTCTCGACGACGCAGCTCCAGGCGGATGAGCTGACGATGAAGAGGTCGGAACTCAACCTGACGGTGGCGAATAACAGCCTCAAGCTGCTGGACGAGTATAACTCCAAGCGGCAGATGGCCCAGCTTCTCAGCGATGTCAACCAGACGGCGGCCCAGTTGGACCGGGCGAAGGCCAAGGCTCGGGCCAATATCGCCCAGGCCGATGCGACCTTGGCCGCGAAAGAGCAGGAGTACCAGCGTGAGAAGGAGAAGTTGAGCAAGATCGACGACCAGATCACGAAGGCCAAGATCTACGCGCCGACGGAGGGTATGGTGGTCTACGCGACGAGCAGCCGGGGCGGCGGCTTCCGCGACGATCGCAAGCCCCTGGCCGATGGCGTCGAGGTCTTTGAGCGGCAGGAGTTGATTTATCTGCCGCGGTCCACTTCGACCGTGGCGGAAGTGGACGTGCACGAGGCGAGCCTGCAGAAGGTGCGCGCGGGTCTGCCGGCCATCGTCACCGTGGACGCCTTACCGGGCAAGAAGCTCATGGGCACGGTCTCGCGGATTGCGCCGCTGCCCGATCCCCAGAGCATGTGGATGAACCCGGATTTGAAGATCTATAAAACGGAAATTGCGCTGGACAGCAATGATCCCTCGCTGCGCAGCGGCATGAACTGCAAGGCGGAGATCATCGTCGAACAGCATGCGGACACGGTGTACGTCCCCGTGCAGGCGGTCCTGCGGGTCGGCGGGCAACCCACAGTGTATGTGCTCAACGACAATGGCGATACGGTGGAACGCAAGGTCGAGATCGGTTTGGATGACAACAGTATGGTCCGCATCGCCAGCGGTTTGAACGAGGGGGAGCTGGTGCTGCTGACGCCGCCGCTGAAGGCGGGGGCGGTGGAGCCGGGATCGAGACTCGCCGGGATTCGGGGGGCGGATGCCAACGACATGACGAAACAGATCAACGATAAGCTCAAAGCGGCCAACGATCCGGCCGCGGCGACAAAACGCCGGGGCGCGGGCCAGGGCGGCGCGGGGGCCCGTGGCTTCCAGATGTTCTCTCCGGAGGACGCGGCCAAGTTCAAGAACGCGACGCCGGAAGAGCGGCAGAAGATGATCGACGAACGCATGAAGAACATGACGCCCGAAGAGCGCGAGCAATTGCGCCAGCGGCGGAGCTCGGGCGGCGGCGGCCAAGGCGACTTCCAGGGCCAGGGTGGTCCGGGCGGCGGCGGGGGTCGCGGGCCCGGTGGTGGTGGTGGTGGTGGTGGCGGCGGTGGCCGGGGAGGACGCTAGTGGACGAGGGCTGTGACTTTGCCGGAGAAGGGGCAGCAGCGCGTCCCGTGTGGAAACGCCGCCGGGATCGCGCCGACCCGGACGCCGGTAGCCGTATCGTCGGTCCTGAATGGAACATGGACTTGATTGAGGTGAGAGAGGGTATTATGAGCAGGGTCTTCGCCGGGAGCAGTCAGAAGTGACGTCTCATGATCGGGCAGACAGGAGAGGGGGGATAGCTGGACGTACGCTCTACCGGTTTGTGGGTACGGCGGTTCTGGTCGCCGCCCTCGGCTTGGTCGTTATCTGGATCAAGGTAGTCCGGGGCAGTCAAGAGCCGGTCAGCAGCGTGGAGACCTTCGTCGTCAAGCGGGGGCCGGTGACGATCAGCGTGCTCGAAGCCGGCGCGCTCAAGGCCAAAGATCCCGAGATTATCTGCAGCAGTCTTCAGGGCCGGGCGGCGATCATTTCGATTATTCCCGAGGGCACCCGGGTCAACCAGGGGGATCTGCTCGTGGAGTTGGACGTCACCCAGCTCGTAGACCACCGGGTGGATCACGAGATCATGGTGAGGAATGCGGAGGCGGCGTGGATCAATGCCCGGGAGACCTTGGTCATCACGAAGAGCCTGGCGCAAAGCAACATCGAGGCAGCCCAACTGAAGTATGACTTTGCCAAACTGGATTTGGCGAAATACAAGGGCGACGGCGGGGAATTGGCCACCAGTATGGCGAAGGCGAAGGGCGACATCGCCCTGTCGGAGCAGGAATTGAAGAAGAATCAGGACTACTACGCGTGGTCCAAGCGGCTGGCGGATGAGAAGTATCTCTCGACGACGCAGCTCCAGGCGGATGAGCTGACGATGAAGAGATCGGAACTCAACCTGACGGTGGCGAACAACAGCCTCAAGCTGCTGGAAGAGTACAACTCCAAGCGCGAGCTGGCTCAGCGTCTTAGTGACGTTAACCAGGCGGCGGCGTTGTTGGACCGGGCGAAGGCCAAGGCCCGGGCCAATATCGCCCAGGCCGAGGCGATGCTGGCGGCCCACGAGCAAGAGTACCAGCGCAATCTGGACATGCTGGCGAAGCTCGACGACCAGATCAGCAAGGGCAAGATCTACGCGCCGACGGAGGGCATGGTGGTCTACGCGACCAGCCGGGGCGGGGGGTTCCATGACGACCGGCAGCCCCTGGCGGACGGCGTCGAAGTCTGGCAACGGCAGGAGCTCATCTATCTGCCCCGGTCCAGCTCGACGGTGGCAGAGGTGGCCGTGCACGAGGCGAACCTGCAGAAGGTGCGCGTGGGCCTGCCGGCGATCGTCACGATGGATGCCCTGCCGGGCGTGAAATTCATGGGCACGGTCAGTCGCATCGCTCCCCTGCCCGACCCGCAGGGCATGTGGATGAACCCGGATTTGAAGATCTACAAGACCGAGATCGCGCTGGACGTCAACGATCCCCAGTTGCGCAGCGGCATGAACTGCAAGGCGGAGATCATCGTGGAGCAGCACGCCGATAGCATGTATGTCCCGGTCCAGACCGTTGTGCGGGTGGGCGGGCAACCCACGGTCTACGTGCTCCATCACGACGGCGAGACCGAGGAACGCCGGATCGAGGTGGGTTTGGACGACAACACGAGGGTCCGGGTCGTCAGCGGTCTCAGCGAAGGCGATCAGGTGGTGTTGGCGCCGTCGCCGAGAGCGGGGTCCGTAGCGGCCCAGTCGCGACGGACCGGAATCCGGGGCGCGGATGCCAATGAGATGATGCAGCAGATCCGGGAGAGGCTGAAGGTGGCCAACGAGTCCGGTGCGTCGTCGCGGAAATATGACAACGCGTCGCCGGAGGAGCGCCAGAAAATGATGTCGCAGTTCCGCGGCATGGGCGGCCGGCGGGGCGGACAACCAGGGGACGGCCCAGGCCCGGGGCAGGGTGCCGACGGCGGACGCGGCCCGGGTGGCCGTCCAGAGCAGGGGTCAAACCAGGGCCCGAGAGCAGAGAGGACCCAGTAAATGAGTGTAGCGACGAAGCCAGTGAATGGACAGGAGATCGTCAGGCTGGAAAACGCCTGGAAGATTTACCAGATGGGAACCGAGGACGTCAAGGCGCTGCGCGGCGTCAACATGACGTTCCACCAGGGCGAATTCTGGGCGATCATGGGGCCGAGCGGCTCCGGCAAAAGCACGATGATGAACGTCCTCGGCTGCCTAGACCGGTTGACCTCCGGCGCCTACTACCTGGATGGTCAGGACGTCAGCCAATTGGACGACGACTCGCTCAGCGAACTGCGGCTGAGGTACCTGGGGTTCATCTTTCAGAGCTTCAACCTGATTCCGCAATTGACGGTGCAGCGCAACATCGAGTTGCCCCTGTACTACCTGGGCTGGGACGCGGCACGGAGCGCGGAGCGGGCCAAAGAGCTGGCCGAGCAGGTGGGCCTTGGGGACCGGCTGAGCCACCGGCCTACGGAACTATCCGGCGGGCAGATGCAGCGCGTGGCCATCGCCCGGGCCCTGACCAACGATCCCCAGATCATTTTTGCCGACGAGCCGACGGGAAACCTCGACTCGGCGACGGGCGTGCAGATCATGGAGGTCCTCGTGAAACTAAACAAGCTGGGCAAGACGATCGTGATGGTCACGCACGAACCCGACATCGCCGCCTACGCCCACAAACGCCTGCACATGATCGACGGCAATATCGACCGCATCGAAGAGGGCGCCCATGCCGTCAGTGCCGCGCCGACGGTTGTGCCCAAGGTCGCAGCGCAGATGGACCCCACGGCGGCCTTGAGACGGGAATGAAAGGATCTTGCATTTACGCTTTACGATTCCGTCCGTACGGATCGTAAAGCGCAAGTCGTAAAGCGATATGCGGCAGACCAAAATCATTCGAAATGTCGGGCTGGGGATTGAAAACCTCCTGCTGCACAAGCTGCGCTCATTCCTAACGATGCTGGGCGTGGTCTTCGGGGTCGGCAGCGTGGTGGCGATGCTCTCCGTCGGCGAAGGCGCCAGCAAGCATGCCCTCGATCAGATCCGCAAGCTGGGCAGCAACAACATCATCATCACGTCGATGAAGTCGGCGGAGGAGGAGCAGGCCAGCACGTCGCACGCGCACATGAGCGTCTACGGGTTGACCTACGAAGACTATCGCCGGCTGTCGGAGAGCTTCAAGAACATCAAGCAGACCGCCCCGGCCAAGCTGATGCGCAAGGATTCCCACCTGCGTGAGCGGTCCATGGAACTGCGGGTCGTGGGGGCGACGCCGGCCTGGTTCCATCTCGTGCCCCGGGAGCTGGTGGCCGGCCGCGTCATCCTCCAGGGCGACCAGGACAAGAAATCGCCCGTGGCCGTGCTGACCGAGTTCGGGGCCCGCAAGCTGCTGGCCACGGAGAATACGATCGGGCAGACGCTGCGCATCGGGGGCAACCAGTTCGAGGTGATTGGCATCATCAAGAGCGAGAGCGGACAGGCCGGCAACATCCAGATTCCGGACCAGGATATCGACGTGTATATCCCCCTCGACGTGTCCCAGCGCTACTTCGGAGACATCTTTGCCAAGCGGACGGCCGGCTCGGAGGAACGCGAGAAGGTGGAGTTGCACCAGATCATCGTCCAGGTGGATGACCCGAAGAACGCCGAGATCGTCGGGGCGGGTATCGAACGAATGTTGAGCCTGTTTCACAAGAAGAAGGATTACGCCGTGAGCGTCCCGCTGGCCCTGCTCAAGCAGGCGGAGGCGACCAAGCGGACATTCAATATCGTGCTGGGCTCCATCGCCGGCATCAGCCTGCTGGTCGGCGGCATCGGGATCATGAACATCATGCTCGCCTCCGTCACAGAGCGGACGCGCGAGATTGGCATCCGCCGGGCCATCGGCGCCAAGCGCAAGCAGATCGTCTTTCAGTTCCTGATCGAGACCGTGGTGCTCTCGACCACGGGCGGGCTGATCGGCTTGGGTATCGGCGTCCTGATCCCCTTTCTGATTCGGTATTTCTCGGGCATGCCGACCGTCATGACCGCGAACGGTGTCCTTCTTCCCCTGTTGGTGAGTATGGCCATTGGGATTGTCTTCGGGCTCTATCCCGCGATGAACGCGGCCAAAGTCGATCCCATTGTCGCCTTGAGGCACGAATAGCGCATGAGGCAGGCGAAAATCGCACGAAACATCTGGCTGGGCATTGAGAACCTCCTGTTGCACAAGCTGCGCTCGTTCCTGACGATGCTGGGCGTGGTCTTCGGGGTCGGCAGCGTGGTGGCGATGCTCTCCGTCGGCGAAGGGGCCAGCAAGGAGGCTCTGGCGCAAATCCGGCGGCTGGGGAGCAACAACATCATCATTTCCTCGGTCAAGCCGGCGGAGGAGCAAGCGACCAACACGATGCGTGCCTCTCTGAGCGTCTACGGTCTGACGTTCGAGGACCATCGCCGGATGTCCGAGAGCCTCAAAAACGTCCGGCAGACCGCGCCGGCGAAGATCGTCCGCAAGGACTGCCGGCTCCACGAGCGGTCGATGGAGCTGCGCATCGTGGGCACGACGGCGGAATGGTTCGATCTGGTGCCGCGCGAGGTCCTGGCCGGTCGGCTGCTGATGCGGGCCGACGAGGACGAGCGTGCCCCGGTCGTCGTGCTGACCGAGTTCGGGGCCCGCAGGCTGCTGGCCACCGAGAGCACCATCGGCCAGACCGTGCGCATCGGGGGCAACGAGTTCGAGATCATCGGCATCATCAAGAGCGAGAGCGGGCAGGCCGGCAACATCCAGGTCCCTGATCAGGAAACGGATGCCTATATCTCCCTGGAGGTGGCGCGGCGGTACTACGGGGACATTTTTGCACGAATGACGTCCGGCTCGTTCGAGCGGGAGAGGGTGGAACTGCACCAGATCCTGGTCCAGGTGGACGACCCCAAGCACGTGGAGGCGATCGCCGCGGGCATCGAGAACATGCTTGCGCTCTTCCACAAGAAGAAGGACTACGTGGTGAGTGTTCCGCTGGCGCTGCTCAAGCAAACGGAAGCGACCAAGCGGACGTTCAATATCGTGCTGGGCTCCATCGCGGGCATCAGCCTGCTGGTCGGCGGCATCGGGATCATGAACATCATGCTCGCCTCCGTCACGGAGCGGACGCGCGAGATCGGCATCCGCCGGGCCATCGGGGCCAAGCGCAAGCAGATCATCTACCAATTCCTCATCGAGACCGTGGTACTCTCCATGATTGGTGGTCTCATCGGTCTCGGACTGGGCGTTCTGATCCCGTTCCTCATCACCCATTTCTCCGGCATGCCCACGGTCATTACGGCTAATGGCATCTTCCTGCCGCTGGTCATCAGCATGGCCATCGGGATTGTCTTTGGGCTCTATCCCGCGATGCACGCGGCCCAGGTCGATCCGATCATTGCTTTGCGGCACGAATAAGGGAAGCCGGAGATCGTAGATCGGTTGCGGTTGCGCTGCTCGTATCGGTTGCGTAGATCGTCCGGCGGCGCTGGATCCGCCCAACGCAAGCGGTGGACGAAACGAGCCGCGCAACCGCAATCGATGCATGTCTTTCGTCCGCTGTCCTTGGTTCGGACGATCACCTTGAATGTCGCGACCGCTCGTGATATAATGTAGATTGGTAGGGGGAGCAACTGCGTGTTGAAGCAGGGTGTGCATGGGACGGACGAGGATCGCACGGGATATTCTGCTGGGAATCGAAAACCTGCTTCTCCACAGGTTGCGTTCCCTGCTGACCATGCTGGGGGTTGTGTTCGGAGTCAGCAGTGTCGTGTCCATGCTGTCCGTCGGCGAGGGCGCCAGCACGGAAGCCCTGGATCAAATTCGCCGGCTCGGGAGCGACAACATCATCATCTCCTCCGCCAAATCGGCCAAAGAGGAGCAGGCCGTCGGCCGGTTCTCCTACATGAGCGTCTACGGGCTGACGTACGCGGATTACGCCCGGATCCTGGAGAGCTGCGGGAACATCAAGCAGGCGGCCCCGGCGAAGCTGATTCGCAAGGACGCCCGTCTGCTCGAGCGGGCGATCGAGCTGCGCGTGGTGGGGACGACGCCGGAATGGTTTGACCTGGTCCCACGCGAGGTTCTGGCCGGGCGAGTGATTCTGCCGTCCGACGAGGAGCGACAGGCACCGGTCGCCGTGCTCACCGAATTCGGCGCCCGGAAAATCCTGGCCAACGCGAGCACGATTGGCCAGCTCATTTTCGTCGGTGGCGACAACTTCGAGGTGATCGGGATCGTCCGGAACGAGAGCGGCCGCACCGGCAACGTGCAGGTGCCGGACCGGGACGTGGACGTCTATATTCCGATTGAGGTCGCGACCGACTACTTCGGCGACATCTACACCAAGCTCACTTCCGGCTCGCGGGTGCGGGAACGCGTCGAGCTGCATCAGATCATCGTCCAGGTCGAGGACGTGTCCCGGGTGCAGGTGACGGCGGCGGCCGTCGAGAACATGTTGCGGCGCTTCCACAGCAAGGAGGACTACGTGGTGAGCGTCCCCCTGGCCTTGCTCCAGCAGGCGGAGGCGACCAAGCGGATGTTCAACATCGTGCTGGGCTCCATCGCCGGCATCAGTCTGCTGGTCGGCGGCATCGGCATCATGAACATCATGCTGGCCTCCGTCACGGAGCGGACGCGGGAGATCGGCATCCGCCGGGCCATTGGGGCCAAGCGCAAGCAGATCATCTACCAATTCCTCATCGAGTCGGTGGTCCTCTCCACGATTGGCGGTCTCATCGGCTTGGGCTTGGGCGCCCTGATCCCTATGCTCATCACCCACTTTTCCGGCATGCCCACGGTTCTGACGATGAACGGCATCCTGCTGCCGCTGCTGATCAGTATGACTGTCGGAATCCTCTTTGGCCTCTATCCGGCCCTGCACGCCGCCCGGGTCGATCCGATCATTGCCCTGCGACACGAATAGAACAGGGTGGAGGACGGATCTCGGAGGACAGACGACGGATGGGACAACAGGTCCGTCCTCGATTCTGTGCCCCTGCCTTTCTGTCTTCCGTCCTCCGTCCTCTGCGGGGGGCTGATCTGCCCGCCGGATTACCCTGATTTGGATTCCCCGGGGAAGTTGTAACCGCCCTCCAAAGCCGGACACTACTATAGTGACAAAAGCGTGTAAGCACCGGTCGTTCTCGTGGAGTTGAACTCCGAAAGGAGACGGCGATGGCAAGGAAAGCAATCATAATCCTCGTTGGGATGAGTCTGTTTGTGGGCGTTGGATTGCTGATGGCCCAGGATCGTGGCCGCGGCCCCGGTCCGGGTGGTCCGCCCGGAGGCATGCGTGGGCCCGGTGGCCGCAGGGGACCGCAAGACCAAGGGGCATGGTCCATGAGCAAGCCCCCGCTGGCCAAGGATGAGGCGGAGAAGAAGATTCTCGCGGTGCTGGAGGAGATGAACCAGAACGAGCGCGGGGGCATGATGAACGTGCCCGTGGAAGATGGCCGGCTCCTGCGGCTGCTGGCCCAGACGACCGGCGCCAAGCAGATCGTGGAAATCGGCACGTCGAATGGGTATTCGGGCATTTGGCAGTGCCTAGCCCTGAAGACCACCGGCGGCAAGCTTACGACGTTCGAGATCGACCCGCAGCGCGCCGCCCTGGCCCGCCAGAACTTCAAGAAGGCGGGTGTTGATGACATCGTGACCTTGATCGAAGGCGACGCCCACGAGACGGTGACGGAGGTCAAGGGCCCCGTCGACATCTGCTTCATCGATGCGGACAAGGAAGGATACAGCGACTACCTGAGCAAGCTGCTTCCGAAGGTCCGGCCCGGCGGTCTGATCGTCGCCCACAACATTACCCCGGGGATGGCGGACCCGAAGTATCTGGCAGCCATCACGACCAATCCGGCGCTGGAGACCGTCTTCTACCAGCAGGGCGGCGGGGTGAGCGTGACCCTGAAGAAATGAAATGGGCAACCGATGCGGGCGGCGTCAGAACCGTCGCTCGCCTCCTGGAGCTAGCTCCTATACGAACGGGTGCCGGTGTGTCCGCCGTGTTGATGTTCCTGGGAGACCATCGGCACCCTTTATCGCGAATCTCGCGCACGTTCTCTCTCTTTGCGGTTTCTTACACATCGGGGTGTCGGTGGGCCCTCCTCACTGAAGAGCAGCCCGCTGGAGACCATCGGCACCCCAGCCTATTCTACCGAGTGGCGCCGCCGAGTACAACAAAAGCTCGCGCCTTTCATGTGATACGGATTCGGGTTAATTCGTGCGCTCGGCTTGTCATCCTGAGCGCAGCGAAGGATCTGGGCCGCGAGCGAGGGAAACCACCCATTCGGTGGCCAGATCCTCCGGCTTCGCCTCAGGATGACAGCGTCCGTGCCGCGCATGGACTTTTCCGAATCCGTATGACAGCCGCGGTCAAATGAGTTGGGTTCGTGCAGAACTCCTGCGAGCTCGATGGACTGGGAGACTGCTTCGCTTCGCTCGCAATGACATACGGGCTGGCGCACCTGAAAAGCTCTGCGTTCGCCCTGGGGGCCCGTGCCGACGTGCCTGACACAGGGCCGGACTTGCACCTACCATCCAAGCCGCAGATCATGACATGTTTGATTTGGAAAGGCACGGTGATGGTATCCCGACGAGCGGTCGTGTGTCTTCTTCTTGGGGCGGCAGGGACTTCGTGGGCGGGTGCCGGCCAGCCGGCCGACCCGGACCCGAACCGGTTCGCGCAGGAGATCAAGGCCTTTGCGGAATGGGACAGCAAGAACACCGTTCCCGCCGAGCCGGTGCTGTTTGTCGGCAGCTCGACGATGCGCCTCTGGCGCACGCACGAATGCTTTCCCGACCTGCCCGTGGTCAATCGGGGCTTCGGCGGCTCTCAGATCTCCGATATCCTTCACTTTGCAGATCGGATCGTCCTACCCTACCGGCCGCGACTCATCGTTTTCTATGCCGGGGACAACGATCTCGCCGGCGGGAAGTCCGCCCAGCGGGTCCTCGACGACTGCCGCCGATTTATCGGACTTGTGCACGCCCGTCTGCCGGCGACGCGCATCCTCTTCCTCGGGATTAAACCGAGCCGCTCGCGTTGGTCCCTCTGGGCCGAGGCGAAAAAAGCCAACACTTTCGTACAGGAGCTTGGTGGGGGCGATAATCGTCTCTTCTTCATCGATCTGGCCGCACCTCTTCTCGGTCCGGACGGTCTGCCCATTCCGGACCTGTTTCTCAAGGATCAATTGCACCTCAACGCTCAAGGCTATGCCCTCCGGAGCAAAGCCCTGACGCCCGTCCTGCAAAAGATTTTGGTGTCTTCACTGCCGAAAAGAGCCGAATAGAAACGCCAGGGCGGGACCAAGGCGACGTGCCGGAGCTTTCGGAGCCTTGAGCGGCATGTCAGGCTTCTCCCGGTCGTCGCTTGGTGCCGACGGTGATTTCTGTGTCAGGAGGTTTGATTTCACTTGCGTTCGTGACTCCCCTATGATATGATTATAGGGCGTTGGCCCCGAGGATTCAAGGATCGACTGTAGTGCAACTGGGGGTTTGTAACCGCCACCAGGGCCGGGGGCGGTTATCGGTTGGACGTGCTGAGGGCACGCAGGGACGCGCGACTCCGGACTAAAGAGTATCTGATGCGGTAGCGTTGTGGCCATAATAGGGGTCCCAAAAGGAGGATCGACAATGGAAGCTGGACGTCGCGGAAAATGGTTAGTGACCGTTCTGGTGTGTGCGGCCTTGTCCCCGGTGGTGCTGGGTGCGACCTGGCAGGTCGGCAGCGGTGAAACCGATTTGAAGACCATTCGAGCGGCGGTGGATGCGGCCGCCAGCGGTGACACGATCATCCTGAGCCCCGGCGTGTACACGGGGCCGGATAACTGTGACATCGACCTGCAGGGCAAGGCCCTCACGATCCAGAGCGTCAATCCGCTGGACTCGAGTATCGTGGAGCGGACGATCCTGGACTGTGCCGGGTCAGAAAAGGAGCCCCACCGGGGCTTCTACGTGGTGGACTGCAACGGCGTCGTGCTCTCCGGCCTGACGATCACGCATGGTCTGGCCCTGGCCGGCGGGGCGATCTACTGCCAGAACAGCACGTTGGACGTGACGTACTGCCGGATTCTGGACAATGCCACGCTGGCTGGCGGCGATAGCGACCTCAACGGCGGTCCCGGCGGGGGCCTCTACTGTGAGAGCTCCATCGTCCAGGTCGTCGGGTGCCTCATCAGCGGCAACAAGACCGGCAGCGGCGCGCCATCCACGGCGTACCAGGCCGGGGCGGGCGGCTGTGGTGCCGGCCTCTACGGTGTGAAGTCCGATATCAGCGTGGTATCTTCCACGATCACGAGCAACGCCGCAGGCGCCGGTGGCAACAGCGACCAGGCCACCGCAGGTAGCGGCGGCGACGGTGGTGGTGTCTTCGGCAACCTGGTCCGGCTGGTGAATTCCACCGTGTCCCTCAACGCCGCGGGCGTCGGCGGACGAGGCGTGCCGAGCGGGCGGGGCGGTCGCGGCGGCGCTGTCTGCGCCGACACGGCCGTGGTGGATCGGTGCATCATTGAGGCCAACCGGGCCGGCAACGGGGGCCAACCCGTGGCTGACACCAAGGGCAACGGCAGCTCCGGCGGGGACGGCGGCGGCATCTACAGTAGCTCCCTGGGAATCACCAACAGCCTGGTCACGGGCAACCGGGGCGGCCAGGGGTACGCGGCCGACCCAAACGGGTCCGTCTTCCAGGGCGACGGCGGCGGTCTCTGGTGTGCGGCCGGGTCCGCACGTCAGTGCACGATTGCGGGCAACGCCGTGCTCGGCGGTCGTGGCGCCGGCCTGTTCTGCTCACCGACCGTGAAGGTCGTGAACTGCATCCTCTATGAGAATACCCCCGACCAACTGTCTGGTCAGGACTATCGCAACGTCGTCTACTGCAACGTCAAGTCGTCCTCCGGGGAGGAGATGGTCTTTGAGAATCCCGGATTCGTCCAGAGCGGTAGTTGGGTCAACGCCAAAGACAGCAAGACCCCGGTCGAGCCGAATGATCCCAATGCGGTCTGGGCCCAGGGCGATTATCATCTGAAGGCAACCTCGTCTCTGCTCGACAGCGGCGATCCGAACTACGTCCCGTCGGCGGGTGAGACGGACCTGGGCGGCAACAACAGATTGGCGGATGCGGCGATCGATCTGGGTGCGTACGAATCCGCCGCCCTGGTGCCGGTGTACCGGTTCTGGTCGGCCGCGACGGGAAAGCACTTCTACACGGTGGATGAGGCTGAGAAGGACAAGCTGATCAATGAATCCGCGAGCGTCTGGACCTTCGAAGGCGCGGTCTATTACGCTTACACGCGGGCCAGCGAACCAAATCTACTGCCTGTGTACGAGTTCTCGTCGCAGACGCTCGGCAGCTACTTCTATACCATCAACGAGGCCGAAAAGGACAAATTGATCAACAAGTACGCCCAGGTCTGGAAACTCGAGGGACCGGCTTTCTACGCATATCCGACGGGCAAGCAGCCGGCGGGAACGCAGCCGGTGTATCGGTTCTGGTCGGACAAGCTCGGCGGGCATTTCTACACGATCAAAGAGGCCGAGAAGGACAAGCTGATCAAACAATACCCCAACGTGTGGGCATTCGAGGGCGTGGCTTGGTATGCCTACGTGAATTCCCAAGGCGGCGCGGTCGAGCCGAACGCTGCGAAGTATGAGTTCACGGGCGGGTCACAAGAAGCCCTGTGTACGATCGCGCTCAAGGCATACGTCGACGGCAACGAGGTCAAGATCGACAGTCCGGATGTGGCCTATATCCCCCAGAATGCGTACATGCGGATGACCGTCGATCTCAAGGGAATGACAGCCACTCTGGAGGAGTTGCTCGTGCAAAGCACGCTCGTGCCGCACACGATGATCCTCGGCAATGATGCCAACGGCACCAAGATCGTGTTGACCAGCAACGTCATTTTCTGGGGCCGGACGCCCAGAGGGCCTTTCGGTATCGATCCTAATGCCCTGACGTTTCCGACGACGGGCAGCGGCAGTCTGACCGGCAGCGGGGAATCCTTCACCATTGGCGGCAAAGTCACGATCGACGGGAATGACATCGACATTGGCCTGGTGCAGAGGGCCACGCGTTTCATGACCGGTGGCGCCGGCGCGTTTGACACCTCCGCCGAGCCGGCGCTGAGCGCACGCATGGCTGGGACGTTCCAATGGTCCCGCCAGCAGCAGGACCTCCTGTTCGAGAAGACGGTCAAAGGCCATAAGATCCAACTGTACGTGGTCTCGGACCAGATTCAGACCGCGGGGACTTGGCAGGGCAAGAAGTCTCAGTGACAATCTCACCGAGGTAGAATAGTCCACCTTCGACGCGGGCTCCCAACGACGAAGAACCGTCCTTGGGGGCCCGGGTCTTTTCGGCCCTTGGATCGGTGGAGGGGCACGTCCGAGCGGCTTTCTTAGCGTGCCTGCCCTGGGCGCCCAAGCTGCTGTCAGCGGCGGACGGCTCGCGTCTGCCTCCGCAAGGGCTCTGCGACATCGGCAAAATCTATCGCATCTTAGCCGTATTTCGGCTATCCTCTACGCTGATGGTTGGGCAATAGGGTTGGACATCACAGTGGAGATGCCGGATGAAAGTCTGCCTTACGCCGCTGCTGGCGGTTCTTCTTCTTTCCGTGGGTATGTCGCTCGGCGCGCAGCCACCGGAGCTACGCGGAGTCTGGGTCCACGGGACCCAGCTTAAGACGCCCGCCGCAACGGATGCGATCGTCGCCAGGATCGACCGGGCCAACCTCAACGCTGCCTTTGTCCTCGTGTGGTATTGGGGCGGCCAGGTGTTCTTCCAGAGCATCCTGTGCCCGATGGCCGATGGCGTCCAGCCGGGCTACGATCCCCTCAAGTATATGGTCGAGCGCTGCCACCAGCGCGGCATCCAAGTGCATGCCTGGTTCGTCAACGGGTCCTACGGTTCCCCGGAGGTCCGCCACGTGCTCGACAAGCACCCGGACTGGGCCGTCCAGGACAGCACCGGGGGCTTCTGGTACGATTTCAGCAAGCCGGAAGTCCGGCGTTTCGAGAGCGACCTGATGATCGAGTGCCTCCGCAAATACGATGTGGACGGAATCCATTTCGACTACATCCGCTACGGCCCGCGTCAGTGCTACTGCGATTACTGCCAATCGACCTTCGCCCGCCGGTATGGCTTTGCGCCGCTGACGCAGGATCGTCGCACGAAGTTTCCGGCCGGTGCCAGTATCACCGGCAACCCTCTGGCCAAGCCCACCACGGCGACCGTCCTGGCCGAGTTCTACGACGGTACGCCCGCGATTGCCCTGAACAAGCTCGGCCGCGGGGCCACGCTTCTGCTGAACTGGCACGCGGAAAACGAAATGCCGCCGGCCGTGGCTGAGACGGTCAAGCTCATGCTCGGGATCTGGACCACCGCCGGAGGGCAGGTCTATCTCACGACCACTGCGGCGAACCGCGCCCAGTACGGCGTCAGTTCGCTCGAAACCACGCGGGCCGCTCTGCTCCGGCTGGGCTACCGGTCCACGTCCATCCCCGCCGAGCAGATTGCGAAGCTGTCGAGCAGCAGCGTCCTTGTCCTGCCGGGCGTCTATCTCATCCCCGATGACACGGCGCGCAACTTGGAACAATATGTCCGCCGAGGCGGCCGAGTGCTGATCATCGACGGGCCCACCAAGTCCATTCAGCTTCCCGCGGTGCAGCACGTCACCGGCTTTACCGCCGGCGGCCGGTACCTCAACCGCGACGACGTGATCCGATCCACGGGCCGCAGTCCGCTGGTCCCCAAAGGCGACCATCAGATGAACTTGGCGGACTGGAAACGCCGCATGAGCAAGTGGGCCGAGTTCCGCAAGCTGGGCGTCACCGAGTTGGTCCGTGATGTCTACCGGCGGGCTAAGGGCCTCAAGCCGAACGTGCAAGTGACCGCCGCAGTCATGAGCACCTTGGAGTCCGCCGATGCGGCCTACCAGGAATGGCCCCGCTGGCTGCGTGAGAAGACCATCGATGCGGTGATGCCCATGGCCTACACGGAAGATACCGCTGAGTTGTCCCGCCAGATCGCGCAGTGGAAGAAGATCGATCCGTCGTTGCAGCGCATCATCCCGGGCCTGTCGATCTACCAGGACGACGCGGGCAAGACCGCGACCCGTGACCTGACTCTCATCCGCCGCCAGCACAGCCTCTGCCGCCAGCAGGGGGCCCACGGCAATCTGTACTTCTCGGTGGAGTACCTGAACGAGCCGCTGGTCGCCATCTTCCGCACGGAGTTCCACCCCACCGACACCAAGCCCTACACCCCGCCCCTCGCCCGTTTGCCGTGACTCACAGCCCCGTGGAGTCGAACACGGCGGTGGCCGACGCGGGCCTTCGTAGGTTGTGCGTCCCCGCACGACTCCGTGGCACGGGCATCCTGCCCGTGATGCCGAATTCGTAGGCGGAACGCCCATGCCACTCGGGCGAGCGAGGACACTCGCCCTACGAGGAGGCCCGAGTCTGCCACCAGATGGTGGGTGTGACCTCCCAGCCGTTCCACCGCACCCTTGCAGTCTGATAGATCGGTTGATACTCTGGACGTCAGCGGCACGGGATTAGCTGGAGATAGGCGACTATGAGATTGCTCCGATTCAGTTATTTGACGATTGGGCTGCTGTGCTTGGCAGCCGGCTGTCGAGACCCCAGAGATATCACGGAGCAACTATGCATGGCGGCGGAAGAAGGGGACTTGGCGAGGGTTCAGCGCCTGATCGAACACGGCGCTGATGTCAACGGCAAGGTATTGTATGGTGAAACAGCGTTGCACAGAGCGGCGGGAAAAGGTCACAAGGATATCGTAGGACTCCTTATTGCCAAGGGCGGTGACGTGAATGCAAAAATGACGGAGCTTGGCGGCACGCCGCTCCATGAGGTGGTGGATGCGAATCACGTGGATGTGGCCGAACTGCTGATCGCCAAAGGCGCGGACATCAACGCGAAGGACGATCATGGCCGGACGCCTTTATACCGAGCAGTCTTCTACGGACGCAAAGACGCAAAACGCAAAAGTGTGTGAGGTTTTTTTCTGGCGCTACGCAATTCCTTTGTTTACAGTGACTTATGAATCTTTTTGGAAAGGAGATTAGGTCATGGAAGGTAAACAGGTTGGCGTAGCGGAATTGAAGCAGGCCCTGGCAACGGATTTCGACCGGTTGGTGGAAGAGATGGCGGCCGCGATGAATGCCGCGAAGGCGGGGCACGTCATTGCCGACACGGAAGAAGTAGTTCGTGATGCCCACGCCCAGTTTCGCGAACGGGCGTACGCCCAGGCGATCCGCCTTCTGCAGAGCCAGCAGGAGGCTTCTTCCCCTCGGCCCGCAGGGCTCCAGAACAAGGGCCAGCAGCCGACCACCCATCTGACGGTGAACGGGCGTCTGAGCGTGTGTAGGACGGTCTACTGGTCGGCGCAGAGCGGGACCGTCATTCCGACCGATCAGTGGCTGGGCCTGACGGAGCATCGCGTCAGTCCGGGTGTTCGGGAGATGTGCTGCCGGGAGGCGTTGCACTGCTCCTTCGAGGTGGCCGGCGACAATCTGCAACGAACAGCGCAATTGTCCCTCGCGGGGCGCAGTCTGCGGGAGGTGGTGGAGAACCAAGGGCGGGCGGTGTTGACGGCCCAGCAGAAGGGGTTGTTACTTCCGGCCTTCACGGTGGCCGAGTGCACCGCCCAGACGGTGATTACCGGGGCCGATGGGGTGATGGTCCCGCTGGTGACCGAAGAGCAGAAACAGAAGCGTCGGCAGACCGAGTCGGCGAAACGGACCGAGCAAGGGCGGCCCTCGACGGCCCCGGTAGGCCGGCCCACGCTGGGCAGCGACGGGCCGTACAAAGAGTTCAAGCTGCTGGCGTTCTATGACCCGGACAAGTCCCATTGTCACGTCGTAGCCACCAGCGGCAACCATGAGGCCCTCGGCCGCCTGATGCGTCGGGAGGCGCGGCGTCTGCACTTGGCTCAGGCCAAGGTCAAGTACGCCCTGTCCGATGGCGCCGAGTGGATCGCCCACCAATACGGCCGCCAACTGCCGATGCTGGATGAGCATATCCTGGACTACCGCCACTTGCGGGACCACGTGGTCGAGGCCAGCCATGTGCTCTACGGAGAGGGGACGAAGCAGGCCGTGCAATGGCGGGAGGAGATGATGGGCTGCGTGTGGGAGCACGGCTCGCTGGTGCTGCTGGATCGGCTGGGTTCGTATCTGCGGCGTCATCGGACCGGCGTCCAGCATGAGGCGTTGGAATCGTTGCGGGACTTCGTCGCCAAGCGGGTGGCGATGACGGACTACCCGAGGTTCCGTCAACTGGGTTATGATTGCGGTTCCGGCCCTACCGAGTCGCTGTGCGGCACACTGACGGATCGGCTCAAAGGACCCGGCATGAGGTGGGACAAGTCCAATGCTGAGGCGATGATGGCCTTGGCCTGCGTCTGCCATAGTGGCCTGTGGGATACGTACTGGAAATCCGAGCGGGCGGCCGCGTAAGGCCGCCAGGATCTTTCCTCGCACACCGCAAAACGCAAAACGCAAAACGCAAAGACCTTATCAAGCTTCTTCTTGCCAAGGGTGCGGATGTCAGTGCAGCGACTGAAGATCGGTTGACGCCGCTGCATGAGGCGGTGGGCACGGGATCTATCCAACTTGTTGAATCTCTTATTGCCAAAGGTGCCGATGTGAACGCTGGCCTCGGCAAAACCACTCCTTTGTGCTTTGCAGCTTCCCGGGAGATGGTTGAGTTTCTGCTTTCAAAGGGGGCCGGTATCAACGCGGGCAACGGGCGTCATACACCATTGCGCGGCGCGGCTGCGGGCAATGACGCGAATCTGGTCGAGTTCCTCATTGCCAAGGGAGCCAACGTCAATGCCGGCGTCGAGACGGGCGACACTCCGCTGTACTGTGCCGCCCGGAGTTGGTGGCGCAGGGACGATCGTATTGAGGCCTTATTGATTGCCAAAGGCGCCAAGGTAGATACCCGGACTGCCGACGGCAAGACACCGCTATGGGAAGCGATTGAATACACGCGGCTTCCCCTAGCACGAATGCTGATAGAGGCAGGAGCCAGTGTTGATATTCCAGATACCAGCTTTGGAAAACCTCTGTTTGCTGCAGCCAAATGGGGAGACGCCGCTCTCGCGGAACTGCTCATCGCCAAGGGGGCCGATATCAACGCCGTGAATGAACACGGGGAAACCCCGCTGCATGAGGCAGTCATGTCACGCAGCAGGGCAGTCGCAGAAGTTCTCATCGCCCGTGGTGCGGATGTGAACGCGAGGTCCAGGGAAGGTCGAACGCCCTTGTACTTCGCAGACAACGCGAACCCTCCGGCCCCCGATCTTGCGGACCTTCTGCGGAACGCCGGCGGGCAAGAGGGCAGGGTGCTGCGCAAACGGCGGTAAGTGAAGACAAAGGACCGCTATCCGGCGCGGTCTGGCTCGCAAAACCGAATGGAATGTCGTTTTTCATTGCATTACGTATGCATATATGATAATCTAGTGCAATGAAATGGGAAGAGCTACTGAAACAGGTGGCGGATGAACCGGTCTTCCGGACCGGCTTTCTGGCTGGTAGCAGCGAGAGCTTGGCGGCCTTGCGTTTGCAGTTGGGCCGCTGGGTCAAGGCGGGCAAGTTGATCCAACTCGCCAAGGGATTGTACACGGTCGCTGAGCCGTACAGGAAGCTGAACCCGCATCCTTTCGTCCTGGCCAATGCGATCAAGAAGGCTTCCTATGTGAGCTTGCAGTCGGCCCTGGGGTATTTCGGGATGATCCCCGAGCATGTTCCGACAGTGACCAGCGTAACCACGCAAAGGCCCCAACGAATGGAGACCCCCTTGGGCCCCTTTCTGTTTCGGCACATCAAGAAGGTCTGGTTTTGTGGCTATAGACAAGTGGATCTTGGCTCCGGTCAGCGGGCATTTGTTGCCACCCCCGAGAAGGCCCTGCTGGACCTGATCTATCTGACGCCGGGCGCAGACAACTACGACTTTCTCTCTGAGCTTCGGCTTCAGAATCTTGAGGGACTCGATCCTGGTGTGCTTGCTCATCTGGCGGAGGCGAGCGGAAGCTTGAAGCTCGGCCGAGCCCGCAAGCTCGTGGAAGAACTGATCGATGAAGGGAGACATGAGCGGTGAAGGAGCACCTCCGGCAAATCCTGACTGGCGTCGGCAGTCCGATTCTGGCGCGTTGTCTCGCCCGTGAGTATTTGCAGGCCCGGTTGCTGCAATCGCTGCAGGACCACGGGGCCTTCAGTATCTGGGCCTTCCAGGGCGGTACGGCTCTGCGTTTTCTCTATTCCATGCTTCGGTTCTCCGAAGACCTCGATTTCGCTTTGATTGAGCCCGAAGTGCGAGATGATTTCTGCGGTCACGTGGCGAATGCTGCCAAGGTCTTTGCCGCGGAGAACTACGAGGTCGGCGCGCGGATCAGTGACAGGAGAACCGTCAAATCGGCATTTCTGAACTTCAAAGGCTTACTGTTTGAGCTTGGTCTTTCCCCCCATCTATCGGAGACTCTGTCGATCAAGATAGAAGTAGATTCGAATCCGCCGGCGGGAGCGAAGATTGTCTCTACCATCGTCCGACGGCACGTGATTCTCAACCTGCGACATCACGACCGAGCCTCCCTGTTCGCCGGCAAGCTGCATGCGTTTCTGGCCCGCCGATATGTCAAAGGGCGGGACATCTATGACCTCGTCTGGTATTTGTCGGACCGGACTTGGCCGGAGCCGAATCTGGAGTTGCTGAATAACGCTCTCGCGCAAACAGGCTGGAAGGGACCGCGGGTCACGCCCGAGAATTGGCGACAGCTCGTCACCGAGCGCGTCGAATCGCTTGACTGGAAGCAGGTCGTGGTAGATGTGGAACCCTTCCTCGAACGACCCGCCGATATCGCCTTGCTGACCAGAGATAATCTCATGACACTGCTGCGACGGTGACCTCTGCGGCCACATTCCACCACTGCGGGCCCGGCAGCCGGCCGGGCAATTCCCTTGACGGGCGGCGAGAGTATGATATTATCTGTATGGTTTGACTTGTTTCACGTCTACAAAGGGTTGGAAGGGAGGTTGGTGTGAAGACACGTCGCGGGGTCCTGGGGGACATGGTTCGTCTGGGGGTGGCGGCGGCCTTGACGCCGCGGGCGGCGCTGGCGCAATCGGGCCAGGCGGACTTGATCCTGTTCAACGGCAAAGTGGTCCCGGTCGATGCCCAAAACACGATCAGCGAGGCCGTCGCGATCCAGGGCGGCAAGGTCCTCAAGGTGGGCAGCAACCAGGAGATTCAGCACTTGGGCGGGCCGCTCTGCCGGAAGATCGATCTCCAAGGCAAAATGGTCACACCCGGTCTGATCGATTCCCATTATCATTTGATGTACTACGGCCAGCAGTTCTGGCCCGGCTATCTCAACATTCGCATTCCCGAAGCCCAGTGCAAGGCGGATGTGCTGCGGCTGGTGGGCGAGAAAGCGAAACAGTTGGCGGCCGGACAATGGATCTCGGGCAATCAAGGGTATCACCTGCGCTTTGGCGAGACCCTGGATCGCTGGGACCTGGATCAGGTCGCGCCGAATAATCCCGTGTATCTGCGGCAGGGCAGCGGTCAGTGTGCCGCGGTCAATTCCCTGGCTTTGCAGATCGCCGGGATCGATGCCAGCACACCGAACCCCACCAGCAGTTTGATTCTCCACGACAGCCAGGGCGAGCCCACGGGCATTCTGTCCCACTACCCGGCCGAACAACTCGTGGCTCAGCACGCCACCGGGTACGGTGACCGGACCGAAGAGCAGAAGCTGGAGGATATCGACATTGCCCAGGACCTGTGTTTGCAGGCTGGGTACACCTCCGTGCAGGACGTCATCGTAGGCAGTTGGGAGGATATTGAAGTCTACCGCAAGTACGCCAACAGCGGCAAGCTCAAGGTCCGCCTCTATCTCATGCTCTATATCAACACACAAGAGCAGGCGGACAAAATCGTGTCGAAGTTCCAGCCCATCGATTCCGGCCGGCTCAAGTTCGGCGGCTGGAAATTGGCGCTGGATGGCGGCTGCGCCGTTCAGACTACTCTGATGTATGACAAGAGCCTGTACGCCGCCGGTCTGTCGTACCCCTATCACTCGCAGGAGGCCCTGAATCGGCTCGCCCGGACGTTGCACGATACGGGCCTGCAGGTCGCGGTCCACGTCCTCGGCGATCAAGGCATCGACATGACCCTCACGGCATTCGAGGAAGCCATGAAAGCCAGTCCGCGGCCCGATCCTCGGCACCGCATCGAGCATGGACTCTTCCCGACCCCGGAGGCCCTGCCCCGCATGAAGGCGGGGGGCATCGTCCTTTCCACGCAGCCGCATTGGATTCCCTGGTTCGGCGATTCCTTTCTGCAAACGACCAATGAACAGACGATGGCGCACTTTCTGCCGCTCAAAACCATGCTGCAAATGGGGGTCCCCCTGGCGTTTGGCTGTGACGTGCCGTCGGCGCTCTTTCAGGAGCCGAAGTGGGCCTTCTCGGGGGCGGGTCTCCGCCGCTGCGAAAACGGCACGGTGCTGACGCCGGAGGAGCGTCTTTCCGGCCCCGAGATGGTGCGCATCCATACGATGGGATCGGCGTATGCCGGTTTTTCCGAGACGACGACCGGCTCGCTGGAACCGGGCAAATGTGCGGACCTCACCATCTGGTCGCATGATCTGTTCAACCTCAAGGCGAACGAGCTGAATTCACTACGGGCGGAAATGACCATCATTGACGGAGAGATTGTCTACGACGCCGGAACGCTTGCGTAGCGCGGATTCGGACGAATTCCCAGGCGGCAGCGTGAGCCATCGGGGACAACGACGGACGATTCCGTGACGCTGATTCGTGGTGGAGATCATAGGAGGCAGAAGACCATGGTCGGGAATGCTCGCACCAGTTTGGCAGGAGCCCTTATAGAGCTTCTTCCGCCTGGTCGCCACGAGGCGGCTGCGAGGCTCAGGATGACAAGAGCGCGCGGGAGGGCAGAAAAAAGCGGTGGCCGGCACGGGGGACCCATGCTTCGGCCACCGCCTTCGTGACGGCGGTCGATCCTTCCGATCGTCGCCTGCAAAGAAGGAGGACAAGTTGGAACCGGGCTCCCAAACGCGATGAGTCGCGTTTGGGGACCCTTGCAGGTGGTTACAGGACCACGACCGGCTCGTCTTCTTCGGACTTCTGGTGCGTCGCGCGCGCCTTGGTGGGTGGTTCCACCCCTGGCACGCTGGCACCGAGGTCGAAGGGCAACCAGCGGTTCTTGGCCTTGTTGACGATCTCGATCAACCGACCGATGACGACTTCGGGCGTATCGTCGAAGGGATCGACGACGAAATTCTTCAACTGTTCGTACATCTCGTCGGACACCTTGAACGTCTTCATGAACTCACTCCCTATAGCAGACGATTCGGTGCTCCTGCCTTCTCCCCCGGCATCATCTCCTGCCAAGAAGAATGTACGAAGAAATCCGCCGGATGCCAACGTTTGCCTGCGGACGCGGCCATTGGCATGCTTTGAGGGGGGAGGCTGAAGTAGCCGAAACCGCATGCTCGCGATGATATGACCGACAACGGCCCAGCCGTTCCAACGAATCTCTTCTGCACCGATCGGAGAGCGTACCCTTTGGCGATGCACCTTTGACGCGTGGGTTAAGAACCCACCCTACGCGCGAGGCAACGCTGGACGATAGCACGTGTGTACTGGCCACCGAACGAGCGTAGTCAGAGTCATAGTCTCACGCACGCGGAAGAAAATTCCGTTTTTCTTGTTGACTGATTCGACATGTATAGAATACATTCTACTTGTGTCGAATATTGAGCAAGAGCAAGGGGTCCATGTTCCCCGAACATCGAGCAGGCTTGGTCTTCGGGCGGGATAGGGCAGATGGTTCAGGAGGTTCTTATGGAGCGGAGGCACATTGGGCTGGCGCTGGCCGCACTGATCGTCCTCGCGACGACGGCAGCTCACGCGGCGGAACTGTACATCAACGCCACGGCGGTCGCGGAGAGCGGGTCACCTCTCGCGAAGGGGCACTGCCGGGTCGTGACCACTAAGGAAGAGCTAAGGGGGACCAATCTACCTGCTACGGCGGGCCATTCGAGTGAGCCGGTCGCCATGTATATGCTGATCTCGTATGTGACGGCTCCGACTCCCTGGCTGCTCAGCATGCAAACCTGGGGCCAGGGAGGAACGGAGGACTACGTCCGGAGACTCAGCGAGCGGGGCGACTGGGACGTCCAGGCCGACACGACGCTGGAGGGCCCGGAAACTGTGGCGGTTCCCGGCGATACCTTCGCCGAGGCCTGGAAGTACAAAAGCGTCCTGGCCGGGGCGAAGCGCGACTCCGAGGCGGCGGCCGCCTTTGTAAACGGGACACGGTACATGTGGTTCGTCAAGGGAGTTGGCCTGGTCCGTATGCGGTACGAGCATTCCAACGGCAAGGTCACCGAGGCCGTGCTGCTCAGTCACGGTCTCTCCGGCGAGAGCGATGGCTACTTGCCGTTGCAGGTTGGCAACCGGTGGACCTATGCCTGGAAGAACGACTATCGCCAGGAGGCGGTCATTGAAACGTGGAAGGTCGGCGAGCGGCCACAGGATCTGGCCAGTCCGCCAGCGCGGCGGCGATCGGACCATGCACCGGAGATCAAGACGGTCGATCCCAACCGCGTCACGCTCGACCTGTCACAGGACACGTGGATCAAGATAGCTGCCGATCCGAAGAAGGGATTTCATTTTCCCTACTATCTGTTTATTCCCAAAGGCATCGATCCTGCCGCCGACCGGCACCTGTTCGTGGAAACGAACAACACGGGAACCGCCTCCGATGATTTTCAGGTCCATGACGACGCGGCCGCGCGCCTGGTGCGAGACTCCTACGCGAATCGCATCGCCAGGGAGTTGGGAACCGCTTTGCTCGTGCCTGGGTTCCCCCGTCCTCGCGACCAGTGGCAGGCTTACACCCATTCGCTCGATGAAGACACTTTACTGATCTCATCGGGGCCGCTCAAGCGGATCGACCTTCAGTTGATCCAGATGATCCGGGAGGCGCAAGCCCTGCTGCGGCGCAATCACGTCAACGCGCAGGACAAGGTCTTCATGCATGGCTACTCCGCCTCGGGGGTGTTCGCCAACCGGTTCCCCGTTCTGCATCCGGAGGTGGTGCGGGCCGTCGCCACGGGGGGCGTCAATGCGATCCCGATCTTTCCCATCGCCCAATGGCATGGCACGACGCTGCCGTTCCCCGTGGGGATCGCCGACCTGAAGAAGATCGCTGATATCGACTTTAACGAGCCGGCGTACCAGCAGGTCTCGCAGTACCTCTATATGGGCTACCTGGATCGCAACGACACAACGCTTTCCCGCGACGCCTTTTGCGAGGAGCACGCGAAGCTCATCCGGGAGCTCATCGGGGCGGAAATGCCCAAACGCTGGCAGGTCAGCCAGTCCATCTATCGGGAGTTGGGCCTCCCGGCGCAGTGCGTCACGTACAACGGCAGCGGCCATGAGATCAAGTCAGAGATGATCGAGGACGTGGTCAAGTTCTTCCGGGCCAATTCGGGCCGCGGGTTCGTCCCCATCCAGCCGCACGAGTATCCCTTCGTCGAATTCCAGGAGATCAAAACCGCCCACATCAACGGTCTGTACTGGCAGGGAGACGCGAGGATTCCTGAGAGCATCCGCAAGCTGTTCGGCAATAAGAACCATTTCATCATCTCCATCGACGAATGGATGGCAGGACAGGACCACCGTCAGCTCAACGCTTTCCAGGAGAAAGCCGCGTTCCGATTCCTGCTGAAGGCCCAGGGGCAGGACGACATCCAAGTCACGGAGAAGCATTTCCAAGGCACGTGCTCTTCCGGCAGAGGCGAGTTCCAGGGCTTTGTCGTCGGCTTGCCCTCGTCCGAGCTGGCCAAGCTGGCCTCTGGCGTCGCGTACACCATTGTGCCGGCGGACCAGCGGGAAGAATACACTTGGCAGGTGAAAGCCGGCGTGCAGTTGACCCGGCCGTGATCCGGTCCAGGTTTGTCTTGCGTCGCGGGCGCGGAATGGATTAGAGTACGCGGCCATGATTGTGGTGCGTAAGAAAGCCGTGGGCGTGGCGCTGGTGGCCGCCGCCGTGCTCGTGACGGCGGTTTTGTACAAGGTTCTGGAGCCTGATACCCGCCGCATCGAGTGTATCCTTGCCGTCTACCAGGAGCAGGGGACCTACGCCGAGATCGCGATGGACTATCCCCTCGATGGCACGCTGTTCCCGCCGGAGATGGTGCCGCCGGCGTTCCGTTGGAAGGACAGTGCCCGGGGATCCCGAAGGTGGCTGGTCCGGGTGGCGTGTGCCGACGGCGGACCGGAGAGGCACTATCTGGTGCGCCGGCCCCAGTGGACGCCCGCACGGCAGGATTGGGAGAGCCTCAAGCAAAGGTCGCTCGAACACGAGGCTCAGGTGACTGTTCTCGGCGTCGGCCGAGGCCGACCCGCGAAGATCTTGTCGCAGACGCGCATGTCCTTTCGGACTTCGAAGGACCCAGTGGGTGCGCCCCTGTTCTATCGGGAAGTCATTTTGCCGTTCCTCGAAGCGGATAAGGACCCGTCTCGCATCCGGTGGCGTTTCGGGTCGATCGATGCGCCGGAGCGGCCACCCATCGTCCTGGAGCACATGCCGGTCTGCGCCAATTGTCATTCGTTCAACCGGGATGGCACGGTCCTCGCGATGGATGCGGATTATGCCAACAACAAAGGCTCGTACGTCATCACGGAGATCAAGGAGCAGATGGTGCTGACGCCCGGCGACATCATCACGTGGAATGACTTCGAGCACGCCGGACAGACCTTCGGTTTGCTGTCTCAGATCTCGCCCGACGGCCGGTATGCCATCAGCACCGTCAAGGACCTGGCCGTCTTCATCCCCCGGCCGCCCTTGGCCTTCTCCCAATTGTTCTACCCCGTCAAGGGGATTCTGTGCCTGTACGACCGGCAGACCCGCCAGTTCCGGGCCCTGCCTGGGGCGGACGACCCCAACTTCGTCCAGAGCAATCCTATGTGGAGTCCTGATGGGAAGGACATCGTCTTTGCCCGGGCCAAGGGTCCCGATCTGCACGATACGCGGGGTCAGGGCCTGACGGCGTTGACCCGCGACGACTGCGAGATGCTGATCAAGGACGGCAAGCCACTCCAGTTCGACCTGTACAAGATTCCCTTCAATGGCGGCGCAGGGGGCACGCCGCAGCCTCTGGTGGGGGCCTCCCACAACGGCAAGAGCAACTACTTCGCCCGGTATTCGCCGGACGGGCGATGGATTGTCTTCTGCCAGGCAAACAGCTACATGCTGCTCCAACCCGACAGCGAGCTTTACATCATCCCGGCCCAAGGCGGCGCGGCCCGCCGGCTCCGCTGCAACACCGGCCGGATGAACTCCTGGCATAGCTGGTCCCCGAACGGCAAATGGCTGGTGTTCTCGTCGAAAGCGTGGTCGGACTATACGCAACTCTGCCTGACCCACATCGACGAGAACGGCGAGAGCACTCCCCCGGTTCTGCTGTCGCACCTGACGGCCCCCGACCGGGCGGCGAATATCCCCGAGTTTGTCAACACGAGCCCGCGGGCCATCGTCAAGATCCGCGAGCAGTTCGTCCGAAGCCGCTGAAGAGCCGAGACTGCCCTATTTCAGAGCCGCGACGGGTGGCAGCGTCAAGGCCGAAGGCCTTGGCGAAGGTCCCACGCGCAGACAAGGCCGCCATCGCCAAGCTGCGCTTGACGCTGCCACCCGGAGAACACGACCCTTCCCACACACCCTCCAAGACGCGACATCTGGCGCATACTTCCCCACGAAGAGACACAGAGAGTATGATTGTATTCGGTGAAGGTGTTCAGCAAACGCCGGGGCGGCATCTATGACAGTGATGTGAGCGCGGCGTGGGACTGGTGCATCGGCCACTAAGGATGGTGCGTGGTACGCACCCTACGGGTTGGGGGCCCTGCGTCCTTCGTAGGGTGCGTACCACGCACCGCTCCTTCATGGGCTAGCGAGGCGCACAGGCAATTGCCCTGATGACAGGTGAAGCTTGCGGGACGGTCTCCCTTCTGTTAGAATATCCTTGTGTAGAAGCCGGGGGCTTCTGCCCAGGGGGGTTGCCCACGACCCAGATCCGAGGGCATCTGCTGCAGAGATCGATGTTCGCGATCTTGGTGGAACATAGGGATGAAGGCACAACGTCACGACCCGCAGAACCCAGTCAGCAAGAGGAAAAGCCGCTATCTCCTGCTCGCCTTCTTCCTGGCGGCAGGTCTGATTCTCTCACGACGTGCCGTCCTGACTCGGGGGGCGTCAGGGCCGAGGGATTCTCCCGCTGCGAATCCGCCCGTCACGGCGGCCGGGCGCACGGCGGAACAGAAGCTGATCCATGCCAACCGCATTCTGGGCGAGTTTCAGAAAGGCCAGGAGCGCGTCAAGGTCATCGTCAATTTGATCGAGCCGACGACCAGCCTGGCGGAGCCGGCGTCCGAGCATGGGCTCAAGGCGGAGGCTGTTCACAGGTACCATGACCGCCTGAATCGACGGCATGCCGAGGTCCAGGCCCTGCAGACGCCCGCGCTGGCGGCCCTGAGCGGTCAGGAGTTCCAATTGTGGCATCAGTACTCCAACTGGGCCTCGTTTGCGGGGGAGGTCACGCGGGACGGGTTGAACAAACTGGCCGCCGATCCCCTGGTGGAGTCCATCGAATTCGACTATCCGATGAAACGCCTGACCAAGCAGGGCATCCCGCTGATGAACGCTTCCGAAGCTCGCACCACATACAACGGCCAGGGGGTGGCCATCGCTATTCTCGATGATGGCATTGATTACCGGCACCCGCAGCTTGGCGGGGGGGGATTCCCGAACAGCAAAGTCATCGGGGGATACGACGTCGCCGACCACGACACCAATCCGGCTCCGGATTATGCGACCCTGGCGGATTGTGCGCACGGAACGAATTGCGCGGGGATTGCCGCCGGGGACGCGACGGACGAGGGCGACTACATCGGCGGCATCGCGTGCGGCGCGAAGCTCTACGCCGTGAAGGTCTTCAGCCATCGCCGGGGCAGCATCTACGACAGCGACGTGATTGCTGCCTGGGACTGGTGCATCAATCATAAGTCGGACGATCCAGCCCACCCCCTCCTGGTTATCAGCGTCAGTCTCGGCCAGGATGTGACGGAAGTCAATCCCGGTGACTACACCGCCTCCTCGCGCAAGGCCACCGACGTCGTGCGCGCCGGGATCACCCTGGTGGCGTCCGCGGGTAACAATGGCTGGTGCGATACCCTGGAGTGGCCGGCGTGTCTGCGCGACGTCATCTCGGCGAGCGGGGTCTATGATGGCGATTTGGGCACGGTCACGTGGGTAGTGGATGCGGCGTCCTGTGCCCCTAAATACTGGAAGAACGAGTGGTGTGTCGACGACACAACGGCGCTGGACAAGGTGGCGGCCTATTCCAACGTGGCGCCCGCCCTGGATCTGTTCGCCCCCTGCAATGACACGTGCACGACTGACGTGATGGGCGCCCCCGGTGAGGATCCCGGCAACTATGTCTCCGGATTTGGTGGTACCTCGGCCTCCAGCCCCTATGTAGCCGGCGCCGTGGCCTGTCTGCAATCGGCGGCCCAGGCACATCTCGGTTATTACTTCTCGCCGGCGCAGGTGCGGGACCTGCTGGCACGCACTGGCGATCTGGTGACCGACACGAAGACGCCGATCACGAAACCGCGCGTCAACCTGGGCCGGGCGGTGGAGGAGGTGCTCTCCGGCCGGGCCACGACCGTCGTGCCGATCTATCGCTTCTGGTCGCCGCTGCACTCCCGGCACTTCTACACGATTGACGAGGCTGAACGGAACAAGCTCCTCGACTCCTATTCGTCCGTCTGGACGTATGAGGGCATCGTCTATCACGCGGTCAGCCTGGCTGGTGAGCTGAATGCCATGCCTGTGCATCGCTTCTGGTCGCCGACGCTGAACGCGCATTTCTACACCATCAGCGCGGGCGAAAGGGACAAGCTGATCAGCCAGTATTCAAACGTCTGGACGTATGAAGGTGCCGTCTTCTGCGCCTTTCCCGCGGGACAGCAGCCGGCCGATACGTATCCGGTCTATCGCTTCTGGTCCGACACGCTGAACTGCCATTTCTACACGATCACCGAGGCGGAGAAGGACAAGCTCATCGCCCAGTACGCCCACACCTGGACCTACGAAGGCATTGTCTGGTACGGCTACAAGTAGTGAATGGAGGGCGGGGCTCCCTGGTGGGCGAAGCGCAGCTTACTGCTGCGAAGGGGAGGAACTGTAGAGGTTGCGGATTTCCGGAGCGGCGAGCGGGCGTCGGTAGAGGCGGAGTTCATCGAGCAGGCCATTGAGAAAGGTCACCGGACCGAGAGCGCCTCGGGCGCCGATGGTGAACGGGTAGTCGGTGTCATCTTGCGGGGTGCCGGTGCCGATGTCCTGGGTGGCGTAGGGGACTTCCGTGCCGTTGTGATAAAGACGGGTCGTGTTGGTCGTGCGGCTCCAGGTCAGGGCGATGTGCTGCCATTCATTCAATAGGATCGTATTGCCGGGACTCTTCGCGTAGGCGTGCGTGCCGGTATAGCGAATCCGGCCGTCGAGGGTCCGATTCACGCCTTCGGAGTAGAGGCGTTTGTCGCCGTCGCCCGAGGTGTCCCCGAAGTGGAACGTCCGGTCATACGCCCCCGGCGTGGTGGGGAAGTCTCGCGACGCCGTCCCCCCACAGATATAGACGTTCCCGTTAGAATCGGCGCACACGTCCCGAGCATGTTCCCACGAAGCCAGGCTCCCAAGAGTATACCATGAATCAGGACATCCAAGAGGCAGGGCAAACGCAAGGTTGCCTGACGGATCGTACGTATGTCATGGTGAGGAGCGCAGCGACGGAGCAATCTCAATCCTAACGGTGGTAGATTGCTTCGCTACGCTCGCAATGACATCCAGGACGGTGCTTAGGAAGGACTTTGCGTTGCCTGATCCGAGAAGTCTCCGGCGTTCCTACGCTGGCGGGGACGTCAGATTAGGGAATTCCCTTATTGACGTAAGCGGCCCAGAATATACAGTTAGGGCCGTTTTGGGGTGGACGGATGAGCCGGGGGCATGGCTTGCCAAGGTCGGCGTCAAGCCCGGGCGAAGTTCCGGGTGGTCATCCTGCCTTCCGTCTCACGGAGGAGAGAAGTCTCGCGTAGTGTCTCCCAGGGCGGTCTGCGCTGTCGTGCGCCGGCTGCCTTGGGGGGGGAAACTATCGGTGCGCCTATCGCCAGTCGTCTCGGGATGATGAGGCGAAGCGGGCGCTTATGGAGAGACAGGGAGGTGCAGGGATGAAGAAGCAGCATCTTCGTCACAAGGGGGGTCGAAGGTTTCCGCGGCAATTCGTGGAGATGAGTCTGATCCTGATGGGCCTGTGGCTCTGGCCCACCGTCACGCAGGGCGCCTGGGACGATTGGACCGGTCTGGGCGGCGCGAACAACCACTGGTCCAACGGGGCCAACTGGAGTGGCGGGGTGCCCAACAGCACGTCCACGGTCAGGTTCGGCAACACGGGCAGCTCGAGTGTCGTCGATGGCGATTACACGATCGCCTGGCTGCGGTACCTGGGCGGCGGGGTCCACACGATGGACGTTCCCTTCGGCAGCCATCTCCAAATCAGCGGCAATCCACTCCAGGTCGGCCTGGATGGGGCCAACAACGGCGCCACGGTGACGTGGACCAACGGCGGCTCCCTGGTCGTGGGCGCGCCGGCGGCCCCGCAGGCCGTGAATATCGGCTACAACAAGACTGATGGAGTGAGCAACGCGGCCTCCCTGACCCTCAACGGCGTCACGGTCGATGTCTATGCCGACGGGGGTGGCATTTCTACGGGGGCCAACTACGGCACCGGCAGCACAGACGGCAGCCTGATTCTGGGGCCTGGCTCCCATTTCAATGCCGGGACACCGACGGTGCCGATCCGGCCCAGTCTGACGATTGGATACAATGACGGCAAGGCGGGCTCGGGCACGGGCCTGGTAGACACTTCGAGCGGGACCGCTAGTATTCACGTCGACACTCTCTACGTCGGCAACAATAAGAACGGCGATGCCGGTGCCGCCGGGGCTGCCGCGGGGACGCTCACCACGGGAGAACATACCACCATCACCAGCAACACCGCCTACATTGCGCGGGGCAGCGGCACCACGGGAACAGTCAACATGAATGGCGGTCTGTTCGTGGCGAACGTGGTGAATATCGGCTCCGGCGGAAAGTTCGATTTCAATGGCGGCCGGGTGGCCGTGAACGACCTGCGCTTCAGTGGGGCCGGAACCCTGGAGCAGAAGGGTGGCACCCTGGCGCCTGGATTCTCCCGGGACCGGACGTCACTGGCGGGGACATCGACCGTCCGGGGCAACTACGCGCTGGATACGGCGGGGGCCCTGGAAATCGAGTTGTTCGGCGCGGGTGCCGGCCAGTACGATGAACTGAGCGTCTTGGGGCAAGTCAACCTCGACGCCGATGGCAAGGGAGGCGGTGCCTTGGACCTCAAGCTCAACTACGCGCCCCAGATCGATGACAAATTCACCATTATTGACAACCAAGGAACCGGGCCGGTGTTGGGGCACTTCTCCGGCCTCTCGGGCCCGCTCGCCACACTGGACGAGTCCTATCTGGGCTCCACCTACCGATTCGAGATCAACTATCTGGGAGGCACAGGGAACGACGTCGTATTGAAGGTGGTTTCTTGCGGTGGCAGCCCGATCCCGCCGGGCCCCGTCACGATCCCAGCCCCCGGCGCGCTGGTTCTCGCCGGCCTTGGTGCGGGGTTGCTGACTTCGCTGCGCCGGCGTCGAGTGCTTTGATAGAAGCTGCAACTTGAGTTCAACAGAATAGGCCGTGGGCGAAGAACCCACGGCCTTTTTTTGTGCGCGATCGCGACTTGGTCATCCTGAGGCGCAGCCGAAGGATGACCAGCAGGGCGCGAGAGCCGATCCCAATCCGTGAAACCGACTGGTTGCGGAGCCGGAGAATGCGAGGGTAGTAGCGAAGGTCCGGTTTGTTTCGTATCCCTCCGATGCGGCGAACGAGGCCGGGGTTTGCCGACTTCTGCCGTGAGACGTTCCTTTCCAGCGTGCAGGGGACTTAGGGGTCCCATAACCGAAGGTGCACGCTGCGCGCGCCTCTCATTCCCACGTGCGAGGGCCCCACCGCGAGACAAAGGGCTTAACCGCCGTGCTCCCCTAGCCGATAAGCCACCCAAGATGATGCCGTTCGAAACGACGGCCGGCAGTCCCTGCGCCAGGTCGTCCTATTCCGATGGGAATTGAAGGAGGTACCAGGGTGGCTGAAAACATTCTGCTCGTCAATCTGCCTCTGGCAGACATGTCGACAACGTCCTTCTTCGTGATGCCGCCGGGCTTGCTGTCCATTGCTGCCTATCTGCGCGACAAGGGGGAGAGGGTGGATTGCGTGGACCTCAACGTTCTCAGGAAGAAGGTGAACGCGACGGCAGTCATGGAAGCATTTGAGGACCTGCTGCGAGACACGCAACCGATGTTGGTCGGTGTCAGTGTCATGGTGGCAGGGCAATTCCGGCTCGCGCACGAGATCTGCCAGCGGGCCAAACAGACAGTGCCCAATGTAGTGACGGTGGTCGGTGGGGCGCATGTATCCCAATTTCCCCATGACATCCTCGCGAACTGTCCGGCGATTGATTTCGTCGTCGTGGGAGAGGGCGAGGAACAAGCGTATGCCTGTGTGCAATATGCAAAAACGAGACAGAATCCCGCCGCCTGGCCGGATGGGATCGCTTATCGTTCCGGGGATGGGGCGATCGCTGTCTTACCGAAGACCCACTACCTGGCGGATGTCGATGGTTTGCCCTGGCCGGCGTATGACCTATTGAGCTTTGAGGATTATCGGCACGACACGCGCACCTGGCATAATCCTTACCAAGTGGACTTGAGTCTGCGGGTACCGATCATTACCAGCCGTGGCTGCCCCAATCTGTGCAACTTCTGTTCCGTGGCTAAGTGCATGGGACAGAAGTACCGAGCCATGAGCGCCGCGCACGTGGTGGACATGGTGCAGATGCTTCACGAAGAGCATGGGGTAGGATACTTCGCCATTTTCGATGCCAATTTCGCCCAAGACGTCGGGCGTGTCATGGCCATCTGCGGCGAGATCAGCAAGAGAAACCTGAGTATTCTCATCGATTTACCCACGGGGCTGCCGATCAATGCCACCGCGACCACGATGATTGACGCGTTGGCGGAAGTCGGATTGATTCGAACGTGCATCTCTGTGGAAACCGCCGACGACTTCATCCGGAACACCGTGATGCGCAAGCAGGTGGATCACCAGGAGATCTTCACGGTGGTCGCCGCGATCCGGCGGCATCCGCAGATTGCTCTGGTGACGGACTTCGTCATCGGTATGCCGGAAGACACACAGGAGAGCCTGGAAGCCTCCTGCCGGCTGGTGGCCGACCTGGATACGGATGACATCGCGCTGTCCATCGCGACGCCCTATCCAGGAACGGAGCTGTTTGAGCAGTGCCAGCGGGACGGGCTTTTCTTGCCGGACATAAGTCTCGACCGCCTGTACGAGACCGATTGGTACTCACACGCGAATGTCAACCGCTTCTATCTCAAGCCCTACGCCTTGGATTTGGACACGTTGGGGGCCTACCGCGATCGGATTCTCGCCATGCGCAAGGGAAAGATTGCCGCGTACGAAGAACGCGTGAAGGCGCATTTTGGCATCGATTTCGAGTCTCTGAGGCAGGGGCATGCCATGGCGGTGACGTCGCGGACGTTGGGAGCGGAATGAGCTTCGGGGGCGTGGTGTGGGCGTCCGGACATGGCGGCGGCCCCGCCGCATTATGGGCCGGCCGCGGCATGGGACGGAAATGAACGAACCAGCGGAAAATGTGTATCTGCGAGCCCTTGACCCGTCCGATCTCGACAGGACGCACAAGTGGCACAACGACGCGCCACTGTACGAGATGCTCGTCAGCCCGTTCCGCCACGTCAGCCGGGCGGCGGAAGACGAGTGGATTCGCCGAAAGGCGGCGTACTCCCAGACGGAAATCCAACTGGCGATCTGTCTGAAAGAGGGCGATCAGCACATCGGGAACATCCAGTTGACCGACATCGACTGGGTCGCCCGCCACGCCCTGGTGGGGATCTTCATCGGCGAGGCCCAACACTGGTCGAAAGGTTACGGCCGGCAGGCCATGCGTCTGCTTCTACGGCACGCCTTCCACGACCTGGGACTCCGCCGGGTCTATCTGACCGTTCTCGACGACAATCTCCGCGCGATCCGGGCCTACGAAAAGTGCGGCTTCGTGGTCGAAGGACGGCTGCGCCAGCACGCCTACAAGCGGGGGCAGTTCCGGGACTTGATCTTCATGGGCATCTGCGTGGACGACCCGGACGGCCACTGGGCAGAGGACGCCGACCACGGGTGATCGGCCGGTCTCTCCGCGAAGGGTCCCAAACGGAGGAGGTGTATGGAAGAGCACGCTCTACCAAGACAATCGACCGTCGAAGGCCCCGGGCTCCTGAGGAAAAGCACGGAGACCGGGTACCTGCACCCCGGCTACGCGGAGTCCCTGGCGGAGTTCGGTACGCTGCGAGAACTGCCCTTCTCCGGCGGCTGGCTCTTGGAGCGAACGATCCCCGGCACGAGAGCGCGTGACGCCATGGGAGCTTACCCCCTGTTCGCCTGCCACGAGTGGTCCAGGCTGCACCTGGACCTGGCGGGCTTGGAAGGCGAACTGGTCAGCGTATCCCTCGTCGCCGATCCGTTCGGCAACTATGACCGTACGCTGCTCGACGAATGCTTCGACGTTGTGATCCCCTTCAAGCAGCACTTCGTGGCCGACCTTCGTGAGCCGCCGGAGGCCATTGTGTCGAAACACCACCGCAAATACGCCCTCAAAGCACTGAACGAAATGAAGGTCCAGATCTGCCCGGAGCCGCTGGACCTGCTGGAGGAATGGGTGTCTCTCTACGGGACCCTGCGAGAGAAGCACGGCCTGACGGGAATCCGCGCGTTCTCGCGGACGGCATTCGAGAAGCAACTGGCGCTTCCCGGCCTGATCGCTCTGCGGGCTGAGCGCCAGGGAACCACTCTTGCCGCCAACCTGTTCTTTGTCCAGGGAGAGACCGCCTACGATCACCTCACGGCTTCGAGCCCGGAGGGTTATGAGTGTCGCGCCTCCTACGCCCTGAAATGGTGTGCGATGCAGTACTTCGGGGCCCGCGTTCGATGGATCGACTGGGGCGGCGGAGCCGGCGCCACGGCGGATCAATCCGACGGCCTGACCGTGTTCAAGAGCGGCTGGGCCCAGACGACTCGTCCCGCCTACTTCTGCGGACGAGTCTTGGACAGAGCGGCATATGACGAGATGGCCAGAGCACGAGGACTTGAGCACAGCCCCTATTTCCCTGCCTACCGCGACGGCGAATTCACGCCGTCGGCACCGGCAGGAGGAGGAACCGCATGATGAAGTACACCGCGTCTGAGCCACCGACGAGGACAATGAAGAGGATTCTGTTCCTGGGCGGAGCGGCAATGCAGATGCCGCCCATCCGGTACGCGCGACAGCAGGGACATTATGTCATCACGTGCGATTACCTCCCGGAGAATCCTGGCCACCAACTGGCGGACGAGTACCATAATGTCTCGACGACGGACATGAAGGCCGTGCTGGAGGTGGCCCGCAACGCGGAGATCGACGGGATCGTGGCGTATGCCTCGGACCCGGCGGCTCCCACAGCAGCGTATGTCGGTAATGCCCTGGGTCTGGTGTCCAACCCTTATGAGTCCGTTCTGACCCTCGCGCGGAAAGACCTGTTTCGCCGTTTCCTGCGGGACCATGGCTTCCATGTGCCTCGTTCGGAATCCTTTGACTCGGTGAACGAGGCCAGGGACTACGCTCAAACGCTGAAACTGCCGATCTTTGTCAAGCCCGTCGATTCCTCGGGCAGCAAAGGCGTCACCCAGCTACAAGACCTCGACGGTTTCGAGACGGCTTTTTCTCATGCCTTGAGCTATTCGCGCGCGAAGAAGGTCGTGGTGGAGGAACGCATCTGCCGCCAGGGCTATCAGGTGGCGGGCGATGGGTTCGTCGTGGACGGCCAATTGGCGTTTCGCTGCTTCGCCAACGAGCACTTCGACAAGCTTTGCAGTGGCTTGGTGCCCATCGGCGAGAGCTTCCCGGCCATCCATGACAGCCGGCTCCTGGACCTGGCTCACCGTGAGACGCAGCGTCTGCTGACGCTTTTGGGGATGAAAACGGGAGCGCTGAATTTCGATTTCGTCTTCACCGAGGCCGGGGAATTCTACTTCCTGGAGTTGGGTCCGCGCAACGGCGGCAACCTGATTCCCGAGGTCATCAACTATACGACCGGCGTGGACCTGGTGAAGTACACGGTCGATGCGGCATTGGGCTTCGACTGCTCCGCTCTGAAGATGGAGCCCGCGCACGGCTGCTATTCCTCCTACATCGTGCACGCGCTGCGCGACGGAACGTACCAGGAGCTTCGGATGACGGAGCGGTTCAAAACGCACGTGGTCCAGCAGAATATCTGGGTCAAGCCGGGGGATCCCGTCCGGCAATTCAACGGCTCCAACGACACCTTGGGCACGGCGATCCTGCGCTTCGAGAGCCAAGCCGAAATGCTGGCGATGATGGACAACATGGAGAACGACATTCGCGTCCAGACCGTCCGCAAGGCCCGGCAACCGGTTCCCGCCTGATCGGCCGCGTCGCGCGAAGCTTGGCACACGATTTGAAACCGGTGCACCCGCGTGGTCAAGGCCTTCAACACGACCGGCTGGAACAACATGGCCAATCCTGCCTACCCCGAGGGACCGATCACGATGTTCATCGCAGGCGCCGACGCCGACGCCAAAGCGGTCGTGAGTCGCCTGGCCCAGGACCTGGGCTTAGAGCCGCTCGACGCGGGCGGGCTTACGGTGGCCCGCTGCTTGGAGCCGCCGGCCATGCTCTGGATCGACCTGGCCGTTGTCCAGAACCTCGGCCGAGACATCGCCTTCAAGCTGATCCGACGGTAAGCGGCTACGTCCCCTTGGCGAGCAAGCTGTACAGAAGGACCACCAAGACGATGGACGTGACGACGGTGTAGAGGGCATCCCGCTCCAGGGCGAAGGCGACGACCGAGAGAATCACCCGGAGGATGGGCGTGGCGACCAGGACCAGCAGGCCGAGCTGGATGATACCGAGACTGCTGAGGGTCAGGGCGTTGTGGACGATGCTGGAGAGGTCGAGGACGTTCTTGGCTGCCGGGTGAAAGGTGTGGTAATCGGCCGCCATGTGGGCGTTTCCGATGAGGTAGTATACACCGCCGGCGAGGACGAGCACGGCCGCGGCCGTCACCCCGAGGCGGAGCGTGTAGCCGATGATCGTTTCCAGTTGCCTGTCGGACCTGCGCTGAGCCATTCAAAACCTCCCCGCCAAGCCATTGTAGATCATCTCGATCCCCATCGCGAGGATGGTGATGGTGAAGACGATCCGCAGGGGCCGCACCGCCCATTTCCTCAAGACGCGGCTGCCCAACATCGAGCCGGGCAGGACGCCGAGCATCACCGGCATGACCAGGGCCGGCTGAACGTAGCCGTTGCCCAGGTAGATCCCTGCACTGGCGGCCGCCGTGACCCCGATCATGAAATTGCTGGTGGTCGTCGAGACCTTGAATGGCAGGCGCATGATCTGGTCCATCGCCAGGACCTTGAACGCGCCGGAGCCAATCCCCAGGAGTCCCGACAGGCCGCCGGCGACGAGCATCACGCTGAAGCCGCCCAGGACGTGGCAGGCGTGATAGGCCCTTTCCCCGTCGGCGGTGGGATAGGTGCCATTCATGCGGAGCCGCGCCGTCAGCCGGTCGGGGACGCAGTCAGGGGCGTCTCCCTGCCGGCGGCTGGTCAGGTACGAGGAAAGGACCAGGACGCCGCCGAAGAGCACGGCAATGATCCCCGGCGGCAGCCGCGAGGTCAAAGAAGCACCTACAATGGCTCCCATCGTAGTGGCGATCTCGAGGAACATGGCGACGCGGATATTGCTGTAGCCTTGGATCCCTCTTCATACTACACCTCCGTTAATGAAGACTGGGTAAAGAGTGTCGGCTGAGCATCTATCGCCTTTATCCGTAAGCCTTTACGTCTCCCACAGCGGATATGCACCGCCTCCAGTTGT